>ULQI01001680.1_pt1 | contig 10843 bp, 9 predicted proteins | sample 1954261 | NCBI WGS metagenome assembly ULQI01 (sample SAMEA4835650, study PRJEB28245) | human gut metagenome | biome: gut microbiome; material: fecal sample | place: Denmark | collected 2008 | reverse complement strand
GCATTCATGTCTCCCTGCCAAGGTCCCTGTCCTAATGCTGCAACTGCAGTAAACAGCATCATCAGTGGAACGCTTCCCATGGATCCTGCTACAATCACAAGTGCTCTCGCTATCGTAGCCAGAATATATCCACGTTTATTAAGCTTATACATTCCCTTCCACTTTCCAACAAGAGTTGGTGTGAAAATAAGTGCTATTATAAGAGGAATATTTACAGCCCACGCAAATACACCAAACAGATTTTTATTCTTAAGAACCCATGTACAATAATAAATACCTGCCCCAATCATAGCACTGTATAACTGCTGCAAAATATAAGTTCCACAAATCATCATATAGTACTTATTCTTAGCAAGTAGCTTAAATGCCTGAACAAGACCATACTTCTTTTCTTCATCGTTCTCTATTCCGGAGTTAAGCTCCTCTTCCGGAAGCTCCTTAACCGACAATCCTGAAATTGTATTTACTACAAGGCCTATCAAAGCATAAATAATAGCTACAAATCTCCATGCAGCAGCACCTCCACCGCATACATCAACAAATGCAACTGTTATAGACTGAATTATAAGACTTGTTGAAAAGGCAAAAATAAAACGGTAAGAGCCCATCTGTACACGCTCTTTGCTGTTCTTTGTTACCAGCGAAGTAAGTGCAGAATATGCAATATTATTTGCTGTATAAAATACACCATTCAACAATGTATATGCTATAAAGAACCATGCATACTGAGCAGTCCTGCCCCAGCTTGTAGGAATTGCAAAAACTGCTACAAGTGTCAAAGCACAACCTATATAGCCATAAATCATCCATGGCCTTGCTTTTCCAAGCTTTGTATGTGTTTTATCAATAAGTGACCCAAAGAAAACATCTGTAAAACCATCAAATAATTTTGATGCTGCGATTAATGTTCCAACGATTCCTGATGCAAGTCCTATAGTATCTGTAAGATATACCATAACAAAGGATGTCAGGAATGCATATACTACATTTCCCGCAATATCACCGGAACCATAACCAATTTTGTTGTACCACTTTAAGTACGTCTTTTCTTCCATAAGAAACCTCCAATCAATTACTTTGTTTTGTCTTTAACAGCTATACCAATTTTATATATTTGTGCAATTTTTGTCTATAAACATAATAGGCTGTAATATGCACAAAATGATACTTTTCAAACACTACAGTTTCACAGCTATTTGACTAAATTCCATTTGAAACGTAATCAATACACAATATCATGCTCTAAACATTTTGTCCATAAATGCAAATAGACAAAGCATGCATAAAATGCTATAATTCGAATGGAGGTGTGTAATGTATATTAACACGGGATATTTGAATCATTCACATAAAGATTTTAAAGATAAAAGCCGCCCTCTGATTGTAGGAAGCTGCGGAACCTATCGCCTGTCACAACATCCTAAGATGCCTACTTACAGGCCAAGGGGAAGACTGGATTACCAGATTATATACATATCATCCGGTCTTGTTCATTTCCACTTTGACAATCCTGAAAATGAGACAATCATTCCAGCAGGACATATAGTGTTATTTCGCCCAAAAGAGCTTCAAAAATATGAATTTTATGGTAAGGATAAGACTCAGATATATTGGCTTCACTTTACCGGAAGCGACGTAAAAAACACTTTAAGAAAATACGGATTTACAGACAATAAAAGAGTCTTTAATGTTGGAACATCTCTTGAATATGAACAGGTTTTCAAAAGGATTATTACAGAGCTTCAAAGATGTCAGGACAATTATGAGGAAATGCTCATGCTTTTGCTACGACACCTTTTGATTATATTTAACCGTAAAATAACAACTGAGCATGTAATCAGAAATGAATTCCTTGACAGCCAGATGGATACAGCAATTACATATTTCAATACAAACTACAACCGCGCTATTAACGTGGAGGAATATGCTTCATCAATTGGTATGAGCATAAGCTGGTTTATTCGAAGCTTTAAAAAATACACAGGTAGTACACCAATACAATTTATCACATCACTCAGGATGACAAATGCTCAGGTGTTGCTCGAAACGACATCCTACTCTATAAACGAGATTGCAGGCATTGTCGGATACAATAATCCACTATACTTCAGTCGATTGTTCCATAAACAAAAAGGATGTTCTCCTTCTGAATACAGAGCCAGAAATACATAATAAAAAGACAAAAGCAGGAGCAAATGCTCCTGCTTTATCCGGATACTTATCTTTTTAATGAATGACTAACAGATTGTAAAAGAATAATCCTTATCAGTCTCCGCACTGATACGATAATCCTCTTCCACATCTGTTCCCCAGCTGTCGATACCTCCAACACCTCTTACTGCGCCATATATGCATAAAACAGTTCTTCTTGCCGGTGGCAGTTCTTCATGGTGAAGAGCGTTTTCAATCTCAGATGCGGTATAAGGCAGACAAGAAAATGCAAATTTTTCATCATTCTTTTCAATGCGCAGTGTCTGTGACGAGCTATCTGTCCTGCTGTTATCAAGAGCCGTATGTCTTGTAATTTCAAGCCACTCTGTATCCATTCTCATACCACATTCCTGCGGAACAAGATATTGTGTAAGACTCAGATCACCTATCTCATAGACGCCTTCTTGTGCACCTGCTTTTCTGTCAGGATATGTTTCCCCGGAGAGTCCCTTATATAAATATTTGTCAGCCAATGTTGGCATAATAAATCTCATTCCAAATACAGGAAATTCAGGGAGCCCCTGTACTCCATTATAATGTACATCCACGCGAATCTTTCCGGACGCATCAACGCTATAGCTCACAAGAACAGTTGTCGCCGGAGTTGTTATGGTCTCGTATGTATATTTTACAATAATTTCATCAGCATAAACATCACCGCCATAGCTGTTATTATCAGGTGCATATGGGTTTTGCTCCTTGCCATCCATGATCACCTGTATTCCCTTACAGTCAATAAACATATCTGCCGAAAGCCAGCTTCCGCTTTTAATATGGAACTTGCTTCCCCTGTCATTATCTGTCAACGCTCTCCAGAAAGTAGGCTTTGGGCAACGATACAGCCACTCATATCCATTTTTAACGATAGATTCCAGTCCACCCTGTGCATAAGAGAAAATATAATCAAAGCCTTCACCATGTACACCTAATGTATAGTCACCATAGACCACTCTTAATTTATCTGTATAAGCCATAGTAATACCTCACTTCCTGCATTGCCGGTTTTTCTTTCCTGTCAGCAAATACAATTCCATTTGCTGAGAATTCATAATCTGACGGTTTATCATCAAAATCTCCGCCATAGCGTAAAACATCTTTTCCTGTAACGGAATCTTTTACCATAATTGCCTGGTCAATAAAATCCCATATAAATCCGCCATGATACATATCGTATTTGTCAATCAGCTTCATATAAGAGCCAAGTCCACCCATTGAATTTCCCATATCATGCATGAATTCGCATAAAATATACGGTTTTTTCGGACTGTTATTCAAGTATTCCTCTACATCCTCCGGTTTTGCATACATTCTGGTCTCAAAATCAGAAATAGTATCCTCATATGCCCTATTATAATAAGAGCTTTCATAATGAACTAATCTTCCATCCTTCTTTTCGGCAAAATAAACGTTCATTGCCTCAATGTCGTCTCCTGCATAGGATTCATTTCCTAACGACCAGAAAAGGATGGATGTATGGTTTTTAAAAGTTTCGAAATTGTTTTTTGCACGCTCAAGCACTGCACCTCTCCACTGTGGAATAGATCCCGGTACATTGCATGACGGTTCGATTGCCCCAAGTTTTTGGAATGAGCCATGGCTCTCAAGATTTGTTTCTGCCATCACATAAATACCTGCATCGTCGCACATATAGTACCATGGTATCTGGTCAGGATAGTGACAGGTACGCACAGAATTAATATTGTTTCTTAACATACATGATATATCTGCCTTCATGTCTTCTATACCAATGCATCTTCCTGTTCTTGCATTCCACTCATGACGGTTTACTCCCGTGATAACAAGACGTTTTCCATTCAAATAGACTACTTTATCTATAATCTCTATTCTTCTGAAACCGATATCATAAGGAATTACCTCGGCCAGTGAACCATCCTCTGCTTTAAGCTCAACATAAGCATGGTATAAATATGGGTTATGATTATCCCACAGCTTGACACTTTCCAAGTCAACACAAATCGTGCCTTCCAAATGGTTGTTTTCTTTATTTAACTGTAATGACTTCTCAACTAATATATTTTCTTCTCTGTCTTTTAAAATAAAGCCAGCAGTTACATTCTGACTGTCAGTAGCAGATACCTTCATGCTGACAGATACGCTTCCGCTTTCATTATCTTGATTTAACACAGGTTTGAACCATACATCCTCCAGATGAACATCCGGAATTGCCTTCAAAGTAACATTTCTGAAAATTCCAAAAAATCTGAAAAAGTCCTGATCCTCTAAAAATGCCGCCGTGCTCATCTTATGTACCTGCACTGCCAGAACATTTCCCTTTTCCTTAACATATGGTGTCAGATCAAACTCAGAAGGTGTGAAGCTGTCCTCTGCATAACCTATAAACTGACCATTAAGCCACAGATACATAGCTTCTTCTACACCTTCGAAGCAGATATATATTCTTTTTCCACACATGTTCTTATCCAAATCAAAGTATTTGATATAAGAGCCTACCGGATTGTACTGTGCTTCTGAGAACATTCCTTCTTCTGCTCCGGTTGCCTCCATACTATATGCTCCTCTGTGGTACTCTTTTCCTTCCCATGGATACATAGTGTTGATGTAACGTATTTTATCATATCCAGCCAGTTCAATATGTCCGGGAACCATAATTTTATCGAATCCTGATGCATCAAATGTTTCCTTATAAAAATCAACAGGTCTTTCCATCACATTTTTGCTGTAAGCAAACTCCCATTGACCATTTAATGACTGTAATAATGGATTTTTTTCTTTTTTCATGTCTGAATAATCCAGATAATAGCAATGATCACTATGTGGTTCCAATTGATTTACCTTAAACACTTCCGGATTATCAAGCCATTTCATATCAGCGTTCATATTTTTCCTCACTTTCCAATTATTAATATATAAAACCAAGAACAATAACTGCTTTGCTGCATCTAAGATATAACAAAACCCTTGAAAAGAGCAATGTAATAAATTATACAAATCATGCACTAAATGATACTGTTATAATTACTGTATTATAAAATGAGGGTCAAAAGGTGTCATAGATGCTTGCATGCAATTTAAAAAGCTCCCGTGCATTGCACAGAGAGCTTTTTAGTCCGGTTAGTACAGACATATATTAACACGCGAATTATATGATGACACTTGCTTTCCCTTTTTTTCAAATCTTTGGATTCTTGTAATAACCTGATATTCCATCTGCAGCATGTCCGATGAACAAGAGTATACACAAGGTTCAAAACCGGTATATTCATCATCCCCTTGCGTATAATTATTCCCATAATAAAAATTCTCTATTATATTTGTCTCAAAGGAAGAATCTATTTTTGATTCAGACTCTTTTGGATCACCCATAGAATAATCACTGCCATATGTCTTTGCATATAAATCTCTCATCACTGCAGCCTGTGCCTTAGGGCTATCCACATCTGCACAATAATATGTAATATAAAACGGTACTCCAAGCACCGCATCAACAGCAGCCAGCATTCTCGTATCTTCAAATGATATTATAAATATCCACGCCGATAATTCCTTGCTTATATCCGATGTTACAAAATAATCTGATATTGTGTTGTCAAAGCTATCATCCAAAGCAACTGCTGCACCATATTGCCAAGGAGCTGCTTCATATGTCTGTTCTGTTTCGCTGTCAGTATCCTTTGAATAGTTACTTTCAAGGCTTTGGAGCATAACTATATCGTCTTCACCGAGCATCTGCATAATACCTGACTGCTTCTGCAGCTCACAGGCACCCTTCAGAAAAGTCTGAATAGCCGTATAAGCCTGTCCCACCGGAATCTCAGTATCCAACGGTTCCCTTTTCTCACTATATTTCCCATTCCACAGCTCATTTACATTGTCCTGCATCAGAGACATCATCTTTGTAAGCCTCTCTTCAGCTGAAATAGAGTGGCTGTAGGGGCTTATATCTGCGTTGCTTATCGTAGTACTCGTTTTGGCAATTTTTGCTGCTTTAAGTGAAATCAGATAATTCTGTATCATATTTCCCGCACATACAACTGCCAGAATAATGCATATACACACTATTCCCTTGATTTTATCCGGTTTTTTATCAATACATTTGCGCACTGATAAATGCTTACTTCTCATCCAATGCCTCCGCTTTCATGTCAAAATACACCCTGGTTCCTTTACCTGACTCACTCTCATAATGGATTTTTGTATCATGCAGCTTAGCAATCCTTGATACAAGTGCAAGCCCAAGCCCTGCTCCATGCTCACTTCTTGATCGTGACTTGTCAACCATATAAAAAGCCTCTGTAATGCGCTCTATATCCTCAGGCGGTATTCCTCTTCCATTGTCCGAAACTGCAATACGATAAATACTGTGCGAAATAAGTCTGCCTGATACCTCTACCTTGCTGCCTCCTGATTTCACTGCATTGTCTATCAGATTAAGAAGCATGGTCTTAAACAGATCATATTCCAGCCACACCCATGCCTCATCCGCACTGTACACAATCTCTGTATTATGCTTTTTTGCCGCTTCATGTGCGGTTTCCACACAGTCTGCTATAATCTCAGATACTCTTGTTTCTTCAAGCCTGAAATCATTTTTATCAAGAGTGATAAGCTCCAGCAGCTTAAATGATAATGCTTCAAGCCTCATGCCCTCATTCAGTATGACTCCGGCAGCACTGTGCACCTCATCCTCAGACAGTTTTTTCTGATACAGGGTATCGGCATATCCTATAATTGATGTCATTGGGGTTTTGAGCTCATGTGCGAAGTTTGCAGTAAAATCCTCCTGCTTCTTTGCCGCCATCTGAAGTTCATAAACTTTGCTTTCAAGGTTTTTCGCAAGCTCGTTGAAAGCCTTTGCAAGCTCACCTATTTCATCCTTTGTCTTCACATCACTTCTTGCCGTGTAATCGCCATCTGCAAATTTTTTGGTGGTGGCTGTTAATCCGGCAAGAGGCTTTGTAATCATCCAGGAAAGTATCAATATGACCATCATACCAACAGCAAGTATAACAATGTAGTACACGCTGCATCTATACCTAAGCTCCTTTGACTCATCGAAAACCGGTGTAATATCACTTTCCGTTATCAGAATATACCTGTTATCATTCAGTTTAAAGCTACTTTTGACATGGATATATCTGCTGCTTTGCTTTTCATCGGTATCTTTAGTATTCTCTTTTGACACTATACTGTATGTAAGCGTACCATCCTTTACCTTTATATCCTTTTGCTCATAATTACATGAATTGGCATATATCCTTTTTCCATCATCATCGGCAAGATACATTCCTCCTTCATCTCCAACAATGGATTTTGCCGACTGCGACATCATATCTGTAAGCTCCTTATCCACATCCTCACTCTTCATATTAAGTATGACAGTTTCAATCGAGTATTTTATCATCTGATGCTGTGAAAGTGCACTGTCCTGCTCCCTTTTCACTGCATGCTCCAGTGAATATGATAGAGTCACATATTCTATCATTCCAAGTGCAACAGCCAGTATCACTGTCATTCCAAGAAACATTTTATAGAAAAATTTCATCCGCGAACCTCCAGACGATAGCCAATCCTGAAAACTGTGACAATCTTTTCATTCCAGTCAAGCTTTTTCCTTAGTCTTTGTACATGTGAGTCCAGTGTCCTTGTCTCCCCGGTATACTCCTCCTGCCATACAAGCTCATAAAGCCTGCGCCTGCTGAGTGCAACATTCTTATTCTTCATAAGCTCATACAACAGATCAAATTCCTTTACTGTGAGCTCTACCTGCTCACCTGCCTTTGTCACTGTACGTGATTTAGGATCTATAGCTACATCCTCTATTTCCAGACGCTCTGCCATGCGCTGAGTGCGCCTTAATACGGTTTCCACTCTCGCAAGCAGCTCCCCTATCTGAAATGGTTTGCATATGTAATCATCCGCGCCCATACGAAGCCCGCGTATCCTTTCATCCACCTGTCCCATAGCAGATATTATTATGACCGGAGTATCCCCAATTCTCCTGACATAGTCAAGCAATTCATAACCATTTATCTCAGGAAGCATAATATCAAGCAGCAGCAGATCATATCTGTTCTGCTCAATTTTGTCCGCCCCTTCCTTGCCATCAAACGCTCTTTCGCATTGATATCCCTCTGCCTTCAGGGTGTTGCATATTAAATTATTTATGTCGTTGTCATCTTCCACTATGAGAATACTGGTCATAAGCTGCTCCTCTTCTATGATTATGATAGAATTATTATAGCATAAAGATGTGTCATAGTTGTAAAAAACACCCTGTTATTTAACTCAATAATAGGATGTTTTACCGGCACTTATACAAATATATTCTCACACATACATACTCCAGACAGCTCTAATCTGAGATGATATATTTTTGAATAACCACCTTTTGCCACTTTTTTCAATGCTGTTTGGATCATTTATTGAAAATCCTTCATCATCGTAGCCTGTTATAACCATAAAATGTCCTGTATCGGTAAAATCTCCCGGTCCTACATTTACCACAATAGGATGTCCTTCATCAAGCTCTGCTTTCATTCTGCTCTCATCCAGCGCCACTGACTTTGCTTTTACGCCATAGTGCATGCAGCCTTCACTTATAAGCGTCCATGAACTTCCCGATCCATCCACACTGTAACCGGCTTCCTTTGAATACTTTGCTACCGCAATAGGTGATGCCTCCCTATTGTGCGTCAGATATACCACTACCATCGAAAGTGTAGTGGGACCGCATCCGCTTGCTGCAAAGAAATTGCCGCTATATTTTTCGTAGCCCCAGCGTTTATCCCACTGCACAAATAAAGGAACACTATCCATAGACGCTTCTTCTGTCAAATCAATTGTGTGTTCCTTCACATGTTCCGCCGGATAATCATACACAAACTCAAGTGCCTCTTCATTCTTCAAAGCAAGGTCCTTTAGCTGTTTTGGATATTGGGTACTGTTCATTATATCATCAAGCATCGACTGATTATTTTGTATCTTATTCTTTTCAGAGATTTTGCTATTTTCTATAACAGCATTATCATATGTATTATTTCCGGCTTCAACATCATATTTATTTGTCCTGCCATCACCTGATCTTATCATACGGCTTCCAACAGCCACAAATACAGCCACAGCTATTATACTACATGAAAATATGATAAAACGCAGTATCTTTCTGTGCCTGCGTCTCCTTTGACGTAAACTTGCCCCATGTCTGCAACATTTGTTTTGTGTCATATCCACTTTCTATCCTCCTGCTTCCTTGTAACTGATATTGTGTATCATTACTCTATCAAAAGCATTCGTTTATTATGTTGCATACTTGTGTCATAGTTGTAAAATGTTCCAATATTAAATTGTATAAATAAACTGACCAATGACAGTATTTCAGGATATTTTAACCTGTCACTGTATTAAGCAACTTTTGACTATATATTCTGTTATTTTGGCAAGTAATATTAGTTTTCATATTCTATAATGACATCGTAAACAGAAAGGAGATGAATTTCCATGAGAAATAAATTACACAATTTTATTAATAACTTACTTAGCTTTTATGCAAGCTTCTTTACTCACAGATTTTATCAAATGTAATATGCATAGCATACATAAAATACCTGATGTCCCCCATATCCTTCCACTAAAGCTATGAGTTGCATTCCAGTTTTCTTCATCCTGCAATGTCCATACGATTCTGATTCCTATCGTATTGTTCTGCTTAATCTTTGGCAGGTAATTTCCTATAACAATAAACAATAAGCTTATTCCATAATAAATTAATGCTATAAATAAATCCTCTGTTTCTGTTCTTTCACCTCAGATACCTGCGACTTTATCTGCTCACACTTGGTATAAAATTGCTCCTGTGCCTCTGATAATACCTTTTTAGCATTATTGGTAATGGGTAAAAAAATAGCCATCTGGATTGTTAGTCCAAATGACTTATGTAAAAAAATATTATTTTAATTTAATGTAACTGCAACACTTTTTCGGCCCAACACAAGCTCATATTCTGTCGATAATAGCGGAATAAAGGCATTTATACAATCTATAACATTTCTCATTACAGTTCTCCACTACTTCTTTAGATTAAGAAAGGCTCTGCAAAAGCAGAGCCCTTATAACATTTTCTTTCGAGGATTAACCTCTAGCCAGATTGTGGTAAATGTTAAACCCTTATAAAGCTCATAAGGCACTGCTCTCTGGCACAACACCTTACTTTACCGCTTGGCAGACACTCAAGTTGCCTGTCTTTAATATTATATTACCTGTCATATGAAAATATGTCAATCCAAAATTTTATGTTCTACAAAAATTCTGTAGACATCTCGTATACTTTGGCTTAGGATTAACACGTAAACTTGGTAGACATAAAAAAATAGAGAGCCTTCGGATTTCTCCAAAGACTCTCCAAAAAGCCTATAAAATCAAGCTTTCTATTTAGAATTTGCCTGCATCAGCAGCCTGCTCAACAGAAACGGCTACTGCTACTGTAGCACCAACCATTGGGTTATTACCCACGAAATTCTTCCGTTTAATAATATATTTCACTATGTCATGTAATGTTCAGTAATGATTTCAAATTAACCTATTACACGCTATTACCTAAATATTATTATGCTTACCAATATTATTTTTTGAAATATGTTATTTTCTACAATGT
>ULQI01046095.1_pt1 | contig 11058 bp, 7 predicted proteins | sample 1954261 | NCBI WGS metagenome assembly ULQI01 (sample SAMEA4835650, study PRJEB28245) | human gut metagenome | biome: gut microbiome; material: fecal sample | place: Denmark | collected 2008 | reverse complement strand
AACTTTAAAATTGATAAGAAAACAGAGGGCGGATTTGTTACCTGGGATGCTAACACTGATATGGTAAAAATGAATTACGGTATTTCCGGCTACGATGAAAAATTACTGCAGGCAATCGTAAGCCGTTCTGAACGTGATTATGAAAAACAAATGATTGAGCGCGGTGCTAGAGAAGTACAAGACTTGACTATTCAGTCTGGAAAATACTGGACTGGTAAAGTTAAAGATATTCAGACCATTTATACTGCTCAAACCGTGGGAAAAGCAAAAACAGTTGAAGACATCAATAAATTAATCAAAGATGGAAAATTGCCGGAAGAAGCTAAACTAAATAATGAAGCTCTCAGCAATATCTTGAACGGACAATATCTGTTGGCCCCAAAAGGAGTTATGGTTAAGGATGATGTGACTGTAAAATCATTGATGAAGCTTCCTCTTGATACTCTGGAATTTGGTGAAAATACTGTAGGTGTACTTTCTACATCATATTTCTCAAACAGAGCAACAACGGATGAAACAGTCGGAGTTTCAAGATTTGACTTGATGAAACAGAACAATCCGCATCTTGTTGAACCATATGTAAAAAACTACAAACGAGTAAATAGTTTATTTAATAATGAAATTAAAGACTTTGCTGACGCAATTATTAAGCAGGTCAATCAAACAGCTAATGAAAAACTTTTAGATAGTAACGGCGACTATACTGAATACGGCGAATATGTAATGGAGCTTGTTGGTCAGGATATTACTAAATATGCTTTCCTCAAATCATTAGGCGGTGATAATTTTAAGACAAAAATTCTGCCAAATGGCGAAATAACTTATGATTATGAAGCTTTGAAAGAAGGAACTAGCTTAAAGGCTCTTGATATAAACGGAAACAGTCCGGAAGACGAAGCTGAGAAACTAGAAAAGAAAATAGAAAAGGGAATTAAACATCTTTCTGATAGTGATATTTCTTATGTATCAGGGGCTATATCTAAAAGAATATCCGGTACAGATACTTCCAGTTTCCGTATCGCTGAGGCTCTTGTTGATAGAACAGGTCTCGGTTTAGACTGGAGGCTTGATGCCTGCAAAGATGTTATTGATATGGATGCAATCCGTAATGAAGATAACGCTTTTGATGATAACTGGGATGCTGTAATAAAATTTTGGGAGAAATTTGTACAAGGAGTAAAACAAGAAAATCCAAATTCCTACTTGGTTGCTGAAATTACAGATATAGAACCATTACTTCAAGAAACATATGGTTCAAATGCATATCCTTATAATAATATGACAAATGTAGGACAGAAATTTAATGGAGAACCTGATACTTTTGTAAAATTCTTTAACGAAACAGGTATTACCTCTGAAGCTGCCTATTCTTATTTCTTTACGGATTTATTAACGAATTTTGCTCCTTCATTTGACACTGGTACTACTGATAACAGCGAAAATCATGACCGTTTTAAAGCTCGTTTTGAATTGCTAATGCAGACAAGAAGTGTTGATTATCTGAGAAACCTGTATACCTTTATGGGAAACCATGATAAGCCGCGTATGATTCATGGTCTGGCAGTTGATATGTCAATGTTCCATGCTAATATTCTTGGCTCAGATGAAAGAGGGCATAAAACCCGCGAGGCTGCAATACAAGTATTATCTGGTGCAAAAACAGCAGCAGATGTGCCAATAGAATTAAGATTAAATGTTGATAATAATGACTACTTCTTAACTACATCAGCAAGAGCCGTTGCAACAAGCAAGCTTTTGATGGATGTAATAAATGAAGAAAAATCAATTTCAGAAGAAGATAAAAAACGCTTAATTGATGCGCTTATTGACTTAACTAATGGTAACTATCTCGGTGAAGGTGTTACTGATAGTATGCAGAAAATTAAGATTAAAGAACTTTCTTCTTTACAAGCAGCTTTCGAAGAAATTTTGAAGCTCTCTGGTGTAGCCCTTACAAATGCAGAAATTGCAGAAGTAATAAAGAAAGCTAATGAGTTAAAGATTTCTGACTACTTAGTCCATGGTGATTTGGATTGGAAGGATATAGATCCGAAAATAAAAGAACGTAATGAAGCAAATGCAAGAGATATTTTAGGCAGTCAGAGTGATTATGGCAAGTATAGTTTATATACGGTTCAGCTTGCAAAATTACTCAAGGATGCTTATGCCCAAACAAACCCTAAGAAATCATTAGATGAAGGCTTCAAAGCTTTTGCAGAAAAATATGATAAAAATACTGTATTAGCTAATACAGAAGGGTTTAAGCGTATTGAAGATCCTGTAACTGCAATGAAAAAGAATGGATATGCAGCAAGAGATCTTAAAGTCGCTCTAAAAATGGCTGTTAAGCAAGCAGAATTTAAATCAGGCAAGCCTATAGAAAATAAAGAAACTATAATTGATTCTGCTTATAAATCTGCTACAGAGGCAGCTGTAGTAAAAGCTTCAATGATTATGGAATTTTTAAAAGGGCTTCCTGGTATACCTACAATGTATTCAGGTGATGAACTTGGTATGACAGGTTATGAAGAGAAAGCTAAAAACGTATACCTTCAAAACAGAAATGCTCTTCCTTGGACAGAAACCGAAGGCGAATCTGATATTGCGAAATATAGAAGAACTGTTATGAGTGCAATGAACGGGGCTTTAAAAGACAGAAGTAATCCTGAACTTGCTCCGTTGAATAATGGTACTCCTTATGCTCTTGAGGTTAAGGCTCACAACTTTACAAGAAGTGAAGCAACGGCAAGACTTGGGAATATTGGTGACAGAATAAATGAGATAAATGAGCAATTAAAGAGTAAAACTGCAGATAAAGCATTAAGTGCAGAGCTGAAAAAATTAGAGGAAGAAAAAAGGTTACTATCAAAAGATTTTGCTAAGATTGCTTATATGATGCAGAGTGCAAATGGTGATATGACCGTAACTCTGTTTAATGCAGGTGATGTAGATTTTTCAAATAGATGTAATTATTTTGAAAAATATGGTTTGGATACAGAGGAAAAACGTAAAAAATTCTTTGAAGAAAATAATATAGAAACAATAAATCCAGATAATAAATACATTCCAATACTTCCAAAATCTGAAGTAGATGCAATTATGCTTGGAGCAGGAATTGCAATTCCGGTTGGTACGGTATTTACAAACGCTAATGCCAAGGATAAAACGCAGTATGTTGTAAAAGAGATTGGCGGAAAACTCGGCATTGTTAAAAAAGACGGCGGAAAAATTGTAATGGATGGCAAGACTGCTAAAAATGGCGTAATGATTTTGAAACATATTAAGAATATCATATTTAAAGGTGCGCCGAAGAAAGTTTATTACAATAAACAATATAATTTTGCATCATATCCGTATAAACAGCCTGAGCAGACAATTCAAGGAGAAAAACTTTCAATTTTAGCAAAATAATTGGATAAACACGGGGATTAAAATGAGAGTTGGAATAGTCGGAATAAATAGCACTAATTTATTAAATAATCGGTACAAATTACACTCTAAAGTTTCAGCACCAAATATGGTTTTTCGGGGTATATTTGGATCTCCTGATGTTTCAGAGAAATTTAGATATGGTTTAGAAGCTTTGGACGAACATTCATTGCTTGTTGTGACTTCAAATGAAGAAATTGCTGATATGATTTTGTCACAAAACTCGGATAAGATAGATACTCCAATATTAAAAAAGTATACATTGAATGTTGAGAAAAAAGATTTGAAGAATAAAATTACCTTAGATTCAGATTTTGTAATATTCAAGAAACAAGATAAGTTTTTTATTATGGGGGTGGGAAATCTTTTCCCTCTGACTGTGCAACGGCCGAAAGAAGATTTTGATAGTGATAAACACCAGTTCAAAGCAGGGCTTGTAAAAGAACTTCGTGCCGGCGAGGAAATAAGGACTGGTGAGTTGCTCTGGGGAGAAAAACCTAAATTTGTTTTTAATCCGCCTTACAAATATAATCCTTCAAATGCAGAAAAATATTTAAAGGTGAAATCTATAACAAACCTTAAAGAGTTTAATAAAAGAACAGTGACTTCTCTTTGTACAGAAACAAATACGTCTGATGATAAGAAAGTTTTTACATTTGCAGACATCGGAGGTTTAGATGAGGCTATAGCGACACTTAAAAAGTATGTTGTCCGTCCGATAAATTATCCGAAAGTTTTCGAAAATATAAGGCTGAATAAAGGTATTCTGTTATGGGGACCGCCAAGATGCGGAAAAACTTTATTAGGGAAGGCGCTTGCATATGAAACCGGTGCGAAGTATAGAGAATTTAACGCAAATGAGTTTAAAAGTGCGCAGGTGGGTGCTTCTGAAGCATCAATAAGAGATGTCTTTCAAAAAGCAGTGGCTGATGCCCCATCAATTACTTTTATTGATGAATTTGATTCAATTGCTAAAACAAGGGATGGGTCTTCCAATGCTCGTTTTGATGACCCTATAGTAAATCAGTTTCTCGGTTGTATGAGTGATTTAGAAAAGAACAAAGCTCCTGCATTTATTGTTGCAGCTACAAATATGAAAAATTTAATAGATCCGGCTCTTCTTGCATCTGGACGTTTCGGACTGCATATAGAAATTCCTATGCCAAATCTTGAAGGATTGAAACAAATTTTTAAAATTCATTCTAAAAATCAACCGCTTTTTGGAGATGTTTCTGTAGATAAGCTTGTTACTGCTATGTTCGAGAATAAATTTAACGGCGCGGATGTTGCTGAAATGATTACGGATGCATTCTTTAATGCAATAGAACGCCTGGGACTTCATGAAAAAATGGATGCAAGAACTTTTGGTTTCGAAGATTTAAAAAAGATTTTAATTTCCAAAGCTGATTTTGAAAAAGCTTTGGAAAGACTGGCTAAACAGAAGCTTTAACGAGTTCTTTTGCTTTTTCTATGCTCTGATGCTGACATTCCAAACAATCCCAGAAATCAGGAGAGTTGATATAAGGTTTGACAACTCTTCTGGCCCAGGAGCCAATTGCTATACCGTAGTAATTTATACCGCACATTTTTGCAAGCTCTGCTGTTTTTGAGTTTGTTCCGCCGGATAGAACTATATGCACCGGCAGGTTTGCATTCTGAATGATTTCAGCCATTGCAACTGCTTGAAGGGTAGTTTTGTAGCTGTCATCTGAACCGCTCATAGGAATTCCGTCAGCTTGTACAATTGTTGTATATGGTTTTCTATGAGCAATCATATTTCTTACGCGGTCAATAACTTCTTTATTGCCGAAAAATTCTCTATCAATGCAGATTGAAGCATACTTAGGATTACAATCATTAATCACTCCCCACTTGTAATCTAAATCCTTCTTGTCATGTCCCATAATATGCAGTTCAAGAATTTCTACCCCGTTTTCTACCATATAAGGAAGGATTTCTTTTACATTAATATCCTTTTCATACATTGTCATTGCACCTGTAGGGCATTTTTTTGCGCAAGTGCCGCATCCAATGCAGCGTTTATCATTAACCATAATAGATGGAAATATCGCATCATTGGGGCAGTGACGCAGGCAGTTACCGCATTTTATACAGACACTTTCCTTTATTTTAGCTTTTGTAATATGCTTGTCACCTTTGATTCCTACGCTTACGCAAAAATGGGCATCTTCAAGTCCGGCTAGTGAAACAGCTTCTTTAGCAGCTTCTAAAATTTCTTTTCTTGCCGATATATCAAAATATTTACAGCCGGCTTTTGCATATACATAAACCAGTCTTTTAACACTCTCGCAATCTTCATTTCCAGCTCCGCATACTATTTTTAACATTTTTAAAAACCTATTGCGTAATCAAAAATTTTCTTTTTTACCCGATGTTTTGCCGCAACTTGTGTGTCAACTGTGACTTCCGGTGTTTCAATAACCTGTCCTGCTCTCTGGAGCATATTATTCTCTTGCAGAGTTTTATCTACATTGTTGAATGATTTTAGTGTATCAAGTCTGTTTTGAAGTTCTTCATTCTCATTATTTAGAATGACAGTCTGACGGCTGAGGTCATTTAATTTCATCTCGCAGGAGATAACAAAGTAATAGCTTACAATAACAACACCTATTAGTAAGCTTAATATGACGCATAATGTTTTATTAACTCGTTTTATTGCCATATCTTTGACTAAATTCTCCTTTGGAAAGTACCCTTCTATTATACTATTAACAGCGAGATTTTGAACAGACTTATCAACAAAAGACTTCTTCGTCTTTTCCTGAACCTGATATTCTTTTTTATTTTCCCCCGCAAGTTTTTTTATGAAATAGTCTAACCCAGATTTATTGTTGATTTTTAATGCCGAAACCAATATATATACTCCTCTGCTCCCAAGGTTTAAATCCGCAACATCAAATAGCCCTAACGACTCTTAATTTTGCGCTTCGTGACGGCGGATTCTCCAAAATCTCCTTTTCGCTCGCCATTATCGGTTTCCTGTTGACTAATTCGATTCTTGGCGGCGGGCAGTTGCAAATCATTTCATTGCATCTGCACTTCTGGCTCTCAAACTTGAAGATTTGTTTTACAATTCTATCTTCCAAAGAATGAAAACTTATTACAGAAATTATACCACCTTTATCTAATAAATCCAATATGTCATGCAGTACAAAATTTACATTTTTTAACTCATTATTAACTTCTATACGAATAGCCTGAAACACTCTTGTAGCAGGGTGTATATTAGACTTAATCCTAGGAGTCGCAGCGATAATAATATCAGCAAGTTCTTTCGTTGTTCTAATCGGCTCAGACCTTCTAACTTCAACAATCTTCTTTGCAATTCTCTTTGAAAATCTTTCTTCTCCATATTCACTAAAAATCCTCACCAATTCATCTTCCGAGTATGTATTTACTACATCATAGGCGGAAAAATTACTTTCCATGTCAAATCTCATATCAAGCGGAGCTTCTTTTGAAAAAGAGAAACCGCGTTCAGCTTTTGTCAATTGATGATAAGATGCGCCGAGGTCTAAGATTACCCCGCCTGTAATTTTTTCAATACCTAATTTTTGAAGCTCTGCTTTGATATTTGTATAAGAAGATTTGATTATTGTAAGGTTTGGGTAATCTTTCAAGCGCTCTTTAGCATGCCTTATTGCTTCATCATCAATATCAAACGAAATAAGTCTGCCGTTTGGCGAAATTCTTTTTAAGATTAATTCACTATGGCCGCCCCCTCCGAGCGTACAGTCAACATAAATCTTACCTTTCTCACACTCTAATGCATCAACAGCTTCATTAAGCATTACGGTGTAGTGTTTAAAATCATCCATTATGTGCCTCCAGCATAAATGTAACAGGACCGTCGTTTATTAATTCAACCTCCATCATTGCGCCGAAAACACCTGTTCCTGTCTTTATTCCGTATGATTGAACCTCTTTGATAAAATATTCATAAAGCTCGTTTGCAACTTCCGGAGGTGCTGATTTGTCAAAACTTGGTCTTGTTCCCTTTTTACAATCACCGCATAGAGTAAATTGTGATACTATTAACATTTCTCCTGATGTGTCAATGAGTGACAGATTCATTTTATCGTTTTCATCCGGAAAAATTCGTAGATTCACTATTTTTTTTGCAAGTTTTTCTACCTGTTCAGTGCTGTCGCCTTTTTCTATTCCTACAAGAGCAAGTATGCCGGACTCAATTTCAGAATATAATTTGTTTTCAATTGTAACAGAAGCTTTTTTTACTCTTTGTATTAAAACTTTCATAGTTTCTCCAGCGTATTTGATAATAGTTGTATAACTCTGTCAATCTTCTTTTCGGCATTACTAAAATAGTTTGAAAACTTGGCTATAAGTGTAGTTAACGTTTCTATTGTAAAGTTTCCGGTCATTTTCATCTCATAATCTATATCAATTTTTTCTGATGCAGTTATAAAATCAAATAATGTGCCGGCCTTAGAGGTACTGAGGTTTAAGAATAATTGAGAAACTTTCTTTAAATCCTTTAAAACTTCAACTGTCGGAGCTTTATATCTCTTTAAATCATTATTAAGCGTTTTTACAGCTTTTTCTCCGTTAAGAACATCTTCTTTTGTTTTTTTAAGGTTAGAAATTTCTGTTGTAATGTTGGTTTTAAGAGAGGTTAAATCCAACTTATAATCTGATTTTATTTCTCTCGTTTCTATAGGCTGAGTATCTTTTAGAGCTTCTTCAAGAGGCATGTTTTTATAACCGTCAATTTGCGCACCTTCCATAGACGTATTAATGTACTCTCTATCATTGAACATTTCTGCAAATTCTGTAAGCGGTTTTATGAATGCTGCATAAACAGATTCTGTAGGAATTTTGTCACCCTTAATGCCTTTGACATAATAAAGAGAGTTGTTCAAATTCCTCAAACGATTTTCTGCAGCTTTTTTGCGCTTTTCTTCGTCAGGAGAGTTACTCAGCGAGTTTGCAAATTCTTCAAAATTCTTTGCTGTAATTTCCCATCTGTTATTGTCCTTATTATATCTACATTCCAAGTCTTTGTAAGCAGAATCTTTACTGTAACATTGACCTTCAATGTATGCCAAATCTTGACCAACCATAACAATTTTTGAGCATCCGAGAATACGTGCTGTATTGAGTGCTGTATATGAAACAGTTCCCTTTGATAAATATTCATTTATGTTTTGAGCTGTCAGACTGCTCCAGATAGAGTTAACAGGCATATTTTGAGATATATGCGAATAAATCTGTTTAAATTTGAAATTTCTCAGATTAGGATTTGAGTAAGGTTCTGTTACAAAATTAACCTCTGATAAATCAAGGCCGGCTATCTGTTTAGATGAATCATAGGCCTCAATAATACATAAAAAATCAGGAGTAATATTATGTTTTGCCAGAGTTTTCATGGCAGTTCCCACAACAATTAAAATAATATTATCTCTGTATTTTTTTAGCGTTTCAATGTTTCTGTCTAAAGTAGGCCCTGCTGATACTACTACTGCTGTCTTGCCTTTGAATACATCTTTGATAGCGGTTAACGGAATTTCATTTAGAAGCTGAGGTATATTTCTAATAATGCTTCTTGTCAGTGGATAAAACTTTTCCTGTGTGTATTTCAAATCAAGACTGAATGATCCAATCATTCTTTGAATATTTTCAACCATTTCGTCAAAAGTTTCATTATTTAATTCCCGATATGCTTTGGTTGTCAGCATAAGCGGGGTATTCTTTGTATTTGATTTCTTATGAATATACTCTCCAAGCAGGTCAATGTTGTCTGCGATGAATACATTGTTTTTTTCAATGTCTTTAGAGAAATCTACAAGTGTAAAAGCAATTTTTAAAATATTTAAATCAGGTTCATAAAGTATAACAGTTCCGATAGAGTTAGCCGAGGCTACCTGAAACAAATATCCAAGGCCTAAACCATATATTAAATGGATTGCAATAGGTGTGTTTTCTGCTCTTGCAAATATTTCCTGTGCTTCTCCTAACGGATTCGCAGGATTGTGCAGGCGGGTATTTTTATAAACCAGATTGTAAAACCCGTTTTCGTTTATAAGCTGAGGCACATTTTTAATAACATAATCTGTAATTCTGCGTGCAAGTACCGGATTCTTTTGTATTAATGCTGATATATTTTTTTGATAAACATTGCTCATAGTTTTATCCTTGTTTTCCTCTTAGTTGGCCGCAAGCCGCATCAATATCTGCTCCTCTTTCAAGTCTTACAGTAACCTTTTTACCTGAATGCTCAAGCAGATATTTGAATTTCATAATATCATTTCCGGATGGTTTTTTGTAATCATTTTCAATAACAGAATTATACGGTATCAGATTAATGTTACATTTTATATCTTTAAGGAAGTATGCAAGTTCTTTAGCTGCAGCAGGAGTGTCATTGAAACCATGTATAAGAATGTATTCAATTGTAATCCTGCGTCCTGTTTTCTCAATGTATTCAAGAAGAGCTTTTTTTAGCTCATCAAGCGGATATTTGTTTTCAATAGGCATAAGTTCTGCACGCAGTTTGTGGTTTGGTGCATGAAGCGAAATTGCAAGTGTAGATTGCAAATCCATTTCTGCAAGTTTTTTTATGCCAGGAATAATCCCGCTTGTCGAAATGGTTATCCTTCTTGCTCCTATCTGGAAATCATTATTAAAAATTTCTAATGCTTTAAGGACGTTATCCAGATTTAAGAGCGGTTCTCCCTGCCCCATAAAAACAATGTTTGTAACCTTTAACCCTGTATCTCTTTGAATTATTAAAACCTGTTCAAGAATTTCTTTATAAGTAAGATTTCTTTTAAATCCGCCTTTTCCGGTTGCGCAGAAAGAACAATTTACAGCACATCCCACCTGAGAGCTAACGCAGGCAGTCAGATTAGCACGATTATCAAAGCGCATAAGAACTGTTTCTACACACTCACCATCAGGATATTCAACAAGATATTTAATTGTTCCGTCACTGCTTACCTGTTTAATTTTTATCTTTGTTTCGGTCACAGAAACTGTTTGTTTAAGCTGTTCTCTAAAATCTTTAGAAAGGTTTGTCATTTCATCAATTGAGGAAACGGATTTAGCATAAAGCCAGTTATGAATCTGTTTTGCTCTAAATTTTGTAGCTCCCAGCTTGTTCATTAAATCTTCTATTTCTTCAAGTTTCATTCCGGCTAATATCATTATTGCAGCTTTTCCTTATAAAATTCTATAATATCCACTTTTGCTTTAAGAAGCATTGCCTGATGAGCAACTTCATTTTTCCAGGCATTAAAAGAACAAGATGCTGGCAGCAGCTTAAGCGGATTATGAGGATATTCTCTGCATATATTCGGACGATTTTCATATATAGTACAAACGTTGCCGTCAAGTTTAGGACAGTAATAGTAGTAAGTTTTATCCTCAACAAGCTCATTAAGCATTTCAAAATATTCAGGATTAACTTTTTTTGCATCTTCTTCATTTTCATAAGGAACGAAAACTGAAACAAAGTCAGAAGCAAATTTATCTCCTCTCATAGCCCTTTGTTTAAGCTGAGTGTAAGAATATTCGCTTACTGCTAATTTGCAGCAGGCTGCACATCTGCTGCAGGTGTATTCGTTTTTCTTATCCATTATAGATTTGTAT
>ULQI01052190.1_pt1 | contig 11110 bp, 11 predicted proteins | sample 1954261 | NCBI WGS metagenome assembly ULQI01 (sample SAMEA4835650, study PRJEB28245) | human gut metagenome | biome: gut microbiome; material: fecal sample | place: Denmark | collected 2008 | reverse complement strand
GGCTAAAATGCGCGGGTCGGCCAGACGGTCGTACACAACGGCGTCTGCCGCTTTTAAACATTCCATTGCCTTAATGGATAAGAGTCCCGGGTCGCCGGGGCCTGCGCCGATAAGATATACTTTTCCTTGTTTTGTCATATATTCCTCTCCTTACAGGATAGCGGCAAGAATTTCTTTGCCGCCGTTATCAAGCATTTTTTGTCCAAGTGTGCGCCCCAAAGTTACGGCGTCGGCTGCGTTGCCTTCTGCGGTGTCGCGCAGCACGGTGCTGCCGTCCAGAGAAGCAATAACTGCTTCCATGGCAATGAGCCCATCGTTTACTTCGGCGTGCACGCCGATAGGCACCTGGCAGCCGCCTTCGAGCAGGCCCAGAAAGGCGCGTTCGGCGTCGGTTGCCTGTTTGGTGGCTGTATCGTTTAAAAAGTCCAGCATCTGGCGGACTTTAAAATTATCGGTGCGGCATTCAATGGCAAGCGCACCCTGGCCAACGGCAGGCAGGCAGTAGCTCTGCGGAATGATTTCCTTGATTCTGTCTGCATGGCCGAGGCGTGTAAGCCCTGCGGCGGCAAGGATGATGGCATCCATCTGCCCTTCGTCCAGCTTTTTGAGGCGGGTGTCTACGTTGCCGCGCAAATCAACAATTTTTAAGTCCGGGCGTCTGGCCAGAAGCTGCGCACGGCGGCGCAGGCTGCTTGTGCCAAGCACGCTGCCTTCGGGCAGTTCTTCAATGCTGTTATATTTGTTGCTTACAAAAGCGTCGCCGGCGTTTGCGCGCTCGGTAATCGCCGTCAGGCACAGCCCTTCCGGCAGTACGGTGGGCATATCCTTCAAGCTGTGCACGGCAAGGTCAATGGTGCCATCCAAAAGTTCCTGTTCTATTTCCTTGGTAAACAGGCCTTTGCCGCCTATTTTTGCCAGCGGCACATCCAGAATGCGGTCGCCTTTGGTAACTATCTTTTTAAGCGTTACCTCGCAGCCGGGGTATTCTTCGCGCAGGCGTCCGGCAATATAGTTGCTCTGCCACATGGCTAAAAGGCTCTGCCTAGTCCCAATAATCAAATTTGTTTTCATCGTCGATGTAGTCCTCTCCTTTATCGTTCAGCAAAAACAGCTCGCAAATCACTTTGCGCAGGCGTTCTTCGTCCGGCGTTCCGGCAGCGGCGTTCATGGCCGTCATCGGCTCGCGCAGAAATTTATGTTCCAGGCGCTGCGTCATAATGTCGATAATGCGGCGTTCATGCTCAGTAAGTTCCGGCATTTTGGCAAAAGCTCGTTTCAGCACCTTTTCACGCAGAAAGTTCATTTTTTCGTGCAGCTGCACCATAACTGGGCGCATTGTTAAATAACGCAGGCGCTCTTTAAGCTCGGAAATTTCTTCTTCAATAATTGCTTCCGCCATTTTGGCTTCGTGCGTGCGGAAATGTTTGTTGGTATCAACAACGCCTTCCAGGTCGTCGATATTATAAAGCGTAATGCCTGGCAGCTGCGCAACTTTGGGGTCAACGTCGCGCGGTACGGCAATATCAATTAAAATCAGCGGCCTGCCTCCGCGTTTGGCGGTTACTTCGCGCATGTCCTTTTCGCGGATAACGTAATGCGGCGCGCCGGTGCTGGTAATGATGATGTCCGAAGTTTCGGCCTGCTCCAGATATTTATTGTAGGCAATGGCCGTGCCGTTAAACTTGTCGGCAAGCTCTTTGGCGTGGTCAAAATTGCGGTTGCTTACAAAAATCGTTTTGGCGCCTTTGTCAATTAAATGGCGCGCAGTAAGTTCACTCATGCGCCCTGCGCCAAGCACTAAAATATTGGCGTCTTCAATGCTGCCCAAAATATCCATGGCAAGGTCAACGGCGGCGCTTGATACCGATACCGAGCTGTAAGCGATTTTGGTTTCGGTGCGCACGCGCTTGCCGGTTGCAATGGCGCGGTTAAAAATGGTATTAAAAATCGTGCCCGTCATGGAGTTTTCGCGGGCAATCTGGTAAGCGTTTTTAATCTGGCTTAAAATCTGCCCTTCGCCGATAACCAGCGAATCGAGGCTGGAAGCCACTTTAAACAGATGGCGTACGCAGTTGACGCCGCTTAAATTGTAAAAGTATTCTGTTTTGTAACCGTCGCCTGCCAGATGCTTAACCAGCGTCTGGATGAACTTCATGCCGCTTACGGGTTCTTCCAGCACCATGTAAAACTCGGTGCGGTTGCAGGTGGAAAGCAGCACTGCTTCGTCGAGGTTGTCATAATTGCGCAGGCGGCGCAGAATGCGGGCTATGCGGTCGGCGCTGAAGTTAAAGCCCTCGCGAACTTCAACCGGCGCGGTTTTATGGTTCAGCCCTAAAACTATTAATTGCATTTGTAATGCGCTCCTTTAATATATTCAGATGGCCTTCGTGCAAAAGGCCAATACTTTCTTCATCAAGCATTTCCCGCCAGAAGGCAGTGCGCTGTGCTGGCGTCAGGGGCAGCAGCTGCACTTTTTGGCGTGCCTCTGCCAGAAAATCCGCAAAAGCGGCAAAATTACCGCCGTAGGTTTTAGCCATATCCTGTGCCAAAAGGCGTGAGAATGCAGGCAGCCCTCCGCCGAAAGCGGTAAAGGTTAACCTGCCGCTGCTGCGCTGGGCGGGTACGCTGAAATTGCCAAGTTCCGGCTCTGTTATAACGTTAACAAGGCACGGCGCATCCTGTGCAATAATGCGGTTCAGTGCTGCGTCGTCCGTTGCGGCAACTGCTAAAAAGCAGTCGGCATCACCTTTTTGATAGCCGCGCAGGTTTAAGGCAATGCGGCCTTCACCGGCCAGTTTTATTAAAGCTGCATCCGCCGCAGGCGCGGTAACCGTAACCTGTGCGCCGGAAGCAAGAAGCGTGCGTACTTTGCGCAGGGCAACCTTGCCGCCGCCGATAACGGCGCAGCGTTTGCCGTTAAGGTTGAGCACTGCCGGATAGCTGAACAGATTTTCTTCCATATTATAAGCCTGCCTTGTTGTGACTTTTGTTTAAAAAATTACATAAAGATACAACTACAATAATACCATAAAATAGGAAGTATTTCCAGTTAAAAATAGGTTGCAGCGCTATGAAAATGTGTAAAAAAGTATCAATTAAGATAAGAGGATTTAAAGGCGCCGCCGCAGAATAATAACAAGGCAGGCAGCAGAGGAGGGATTTATTATGAATTGTGCATTTTGCCCGCATCACAAATGCTATACGGAGGGCCAGAACTGTACAAAATATTCACATGAGGAGGTCTGCGGTTTTTACAGCGAAGATGACCGCAGAATGATGCGTGCCTCGTCGGCAACCGAAAGCCGCAACTATATGAAAATGACGCGCCTTGAAGAAAGTGCGTTTTTTGCCAAAGAACTGGGCGTGAAGAAAATAGGCATTGCCTTTTGCATAGGCCTTGCCAACGAAGCGCATTTTTGTGCGCAGTATTTTAAAAACCAGGGTTTTGCGGTGGAATCGGTTTGCTGCAAGGTCTGCTCGGTTGATAAAGATATGCTGGAGCTGGAAAAAATAAAGCCCGGCAAGCATGAAGCCATGTGCAACCCCAGAACGCAGGCGCAGCTTTTAAATAACGCCGGTACGGAACTGAATTTTATCGTAGGCTTATGCGTTGGGCATGATATGCAGTTTACCATGGCCAGCAAAGCGCCGGTATCATGCCTTATTACCAAAGACCGCGTGCTTGCCAACAATCCGGCAGGGGCGGTGTACAGCCGTTACTGGCGGCGCAAACTGGGAATTTTAGAGGAAGGAACGGTGTAAATAAAAAAGGGTGCAGCGTAATGCTGCACCCTTTTGACATTGATAGTTATAAAGGTTATAATAATGAAAGAGAGATAACCTGATGTTGGCGCGTCAGTCCTCTCCTCTGAATTTTTTGAGAATTGAAAGAAAGGCTGCCGGCCACGGTGGCCTTATTTCATTATAATGTTATTTAGCGTTTAGCAGAAATAATGGTAGCAACAAGAATACCGAAAGCTACCATTAACGATAACGCTTCGTAAGTGCTCATTGCTTCACCACCTCTCCATAACAGGAGAGAAGCCGACCATCAGATTATCTCATAGGCGATATTATAGCATAATAATATATTTTATAAAAGCGAACAGCAGGCAAATATTTTGCTTGTTGTTTTTTGTTTTATTTGCTTTTTATTTACGTTGCGTCTTTGTATGTACTTTATTATATTTTTATTTACTTTTTTACTGCTTAATTTAGCATCTTCTGACTTTGTATCGTCTTTTGCTTCTACTTTTTATCAAAGATATTAAAACTTACGGTATTGTAGCATTTAAAACTTACGGCAACATTGTTGTTTTTTGAAAGAAATAATCAAAGTGCGAATTTTGGCAAAACGTGACATTCAAAAAATAGGCAAACAATAATTAAGGCACTTGCAGCATTTGCCGAGGACTGTTTGAGTTTGCGCAGCAAACGAGTTCCGCAGGCGCTGCAAGTGCCAGCTTATCTATTACATTTGCCGTTTATTTTTTGTTGGAGCGAAAACTTTTTGGTTACTTTTTAGTTATAAAAAGTAACATGAGTAAAAAGTAAATAAAAAATAATTAAAGTATCATCAAAGATAAAAACTAAAGAATAAACATAACTAATAAAGGAAATGTAGAAAATAAAACGTAACTGTAAAATCGAAACTCCAAAAACAAATCATTATGGAATTATCTGAAAACTATTTTACAAATGTTCTGACAAATGTTAAAATTAAATTATCATAATAGTGAGGTGGATGTAATGTACGTATTAACTTTACCGGTATTGAGAAAAATGCTGCACACCGCAGCAGTTGACCTGAAAGACAACGTTCAGTATTTGTGCGAGCTGGACAGCGTTGCCGGTGACGGCGACCACGGCATTGCCATCGGGCATATTGCCGATATTTTAAAATCGCACAGCGAAGATACTACCATTGCCACCATGAACCTTCTTCTGGAAGGCATTGGCGACGCATTTATGGGCGTTAACGCAGGCAGCAGCGGCCCGCTTTGGGGCACAATTTTCGCCGGCATGGCAGACGGCATTGACGACCAGCAAGAGCTGACGGAAATTGAGTTTAAGCGTATGTTTGCGCAGGCTAAAGAAGATTTTATGGATGTAAGCAAAGCCAAAGTGGGCGACAAAACTCTGGTTGATGCTTTTTATCCGGCTGTAAGCGCCATTGCCGAAACCGAAGGCAGCATTGAAGCGCTTCTGGACGCTGCGGCAGAAGCTGCCCAAAAAGGCGCCGATGCAACGGCAGATATGACCGCTAAATTCGGCCGCGCCAAAAACGTTGGCGAACGCAGCCTCGGCCATAAAGACCCGGGCGCCGTATCCATGGCAATTTTCTTTGCCGGGCTTGCCAAAGGCGCAAGAGCATAGTTCTTTAAAAAGCGGCGGCTTTTTAAAAATAAATTACGCACTAATGGAGGTTGTAAACAATGAAAAAATTTATCAATGACCCTGAAAATTTAACATCGGAGCTTTTGGAAGGCCTTGCCCTGAGCAATCCCGACATTGTATCTCTGGAAGACGGCAACCTTGTAGTTAATAAAAAATTAAAAGACGCAGACCGCGTAACCATCGTTACCCTTGGCGGCACCGGCCATGAACCTGCCATCAGCGGTTTTGTAGGTGAAGGCATGATTGATATTTCCGTAGCAGGCAATATTTTTGCAGCCCCCGGCCCGCAGTCCTGCGTTGAAGCCATTAAAATGGCAGATAAAGGCCACGGCGTACTGTTTGTTGTATTAAACCATGCCGGCGATATGCTTACCGGCAACCTGACCATGAAACAGGTTAAAAAACTCGGCATTAAAGTTGCCAAAGTTGTTACCCAGGAAGACGTTGCCAACGCACCGCGCTCCAATGCGGATGACCGCCGCGGTCTGGTTGGCTGCATTCCCCTTTATAAAATTGCCGGTGCTGCTGCAGCACAGGGCAAATCCCTTGAAGAAGTTGCCGAAATCGCACAGCGCTTTGCCGATAACATGGCAACCATTGCCGTTGCCTGCGTAGGCGCAACTCATCCGGCAACCGGCATGGAAATTGCCCACATTGAAGACGGCATGATGGAAGTTGGCATGGGCCAGCACGGCGAAGGCGGCGGCGGCAGCATGCCGCTGAAATCTGCGGACGAAACCGCCGTTATTATGATGGATGCCCTTTTGAAAGACCTTGACGTTAAGAGCGGCGAAAAATTAATGGTTATCATTAACGGCAGCGGCGCAACCACCTTAATGGAACAGCTGATTGTATTCCGCAAATGCCATAAATACCTTGCCGAAAAAGGCATTGAAGTTGTGGCAAGCCATGTAGGCGAACTTTTAACCGTACAGGAAACCGCAGGCTTCCAGATGTTCATTGCCCGCATGGACGACGAACTGACCGCTTTATGGAATGCTCCGTGCCGCACTCCGTATTACAGAAACTAAGGTGAATTACTATGGCAGATAAAGAAGGCAATGTTATAGCAAAAGATTACGGCATCGGCATTAAGCCGCCTGCGCAGACCTTTCATGTAAAAGGGCTGGGCCACGCCGAATGGGGCATGAAAACAAGGCTTTCGCATATTTTTGCGGAAGACGGCCGCACCATTATGCTGGCGTTTGACCACGGCTACATTATGGGCAGCACGGCAGGGCTGGAAAGGCTCGATTTGGCAATTCCGCCCCTTATGGAATACGCCGACTGCCTGATGGCAACCCGCGGCGCGCTGCGTGCCTGCATTCCGCCCGACTGCCGCAAGGCCATTGCCCTGCGCTGTACGGCTGATACCTCCGTTTTGAAAGACGATATGAGCCACGGCGTTATCGGCGTTGGCATTGAGGACGCTATCCGCATGAATGCTTCCTGCATGGCAGTGCAGTGCTTTGTTGGTGCTGACGGCGAGCTCGGTTCACTGGAAAATTTAGTGCGCACCGTTGATGCCGGCGAGCGTTACGGCATTCCCGTACTCGGAGTTGTGGCCGTAGGCAAGGAAATGGAACGCACCACGCGCTATTTTGCGCTGGCAACACGCCTGCTTGCCGAACTTGGCGCGCACATGATTAAAACCTACTACTGCGAAAACTTCGAGCAGATTACTGCAGCCTGCCCCGTGCCTATCGTTATTGCGGGCGGCAAAAAAATCCCCGAACTTGACGCTCTTAAAATGGCGTACCGTGCCATCAGCGAAGGCGCTGCCGGTGTGGATATGGGCCGCAACGTACTGCAGGCCGAAAACCCTGTGGCAATGCTTAAAGCCATCCGCATGGTTATCCATGAAAATGCCAAACCGGAAGAAGCCTATAAAGCTTACGAGCTGATGAAGGAGGAATAACCGATGAAAAAATTTATGCACGTTGGCGTGCCTACCGATAAAGTAATGGAAGGCAGCGTATATGCCGAAGGCATTAAAACCCATATCGTTCCGCCGGAAACCAATGAATTCGGCATTGAATACCTGCGCTTTGAAAAAGACACCCCGCTGCCGCAGGAACTGCAAACCCTTGTGCATGTTGCCTACCAGGTAGACGACATGGACGAGCAGCTTAAAGCCAACCGCGTGGTTGTAGAACCGTGGATGGCCGATGAAAATACCCGCATCGCCTTTATTATGAAGGACGGCATTTTAATGGAATTAATGGAAGTAAAATAATTGCTTACGGATAAGGAACTTGCCGGGCTGGTGCAGGCAGCGCGCCTTTATTACGAGGACGGGCTGACTCAGGCCCAGGTAGCTGCCAAAATAGGCGTGTCGCGCCCGCAGGTAAGCAAAATGCTGGCGCACGCACGCGAAGCAGGCATTGTACACATTGAAATACGTCCACCTGTTGCAGGCGATGCAGAACTTTTAAAACTTTTACAGCAGCGCTTCGGCATTAAAGGCGGCATTGTACTGCCGCAGGCACAGCGCGAAGCACTCTTGCGTGAAACTTCGGAATATCTGGAGGGCGAGCTGCGCTACGAAAAAAACATAGGCCTTGGCTGGGGCTATACGCTTGGCGAAATTGCGGGCAAAATGGCTTCTGCCGGAGGGCTTAAAGGCAGCGGCAAAATATTTCCGCTGATTGGCAGAACCGCCATACCAAACCGCGGTTACCGCGTTAACGAACTGGCGCTGCTGCTTGCCGGCGGCACAAGGGAGGCTTTCCGCCTTGAGGCAGAGGCTTTTCCGGGCAGCCGCGAAGCGCGCGATGCCATGGAAGATACGCCGGATTACCGTTAGGCTTTGTCGCTGTGGCAGGATACCACGGCGGCGCTTGTGGAAATACGCGCTTACCCCGGTGTGCCGGATGAAGCGACGGCGCTGCGTTTTGAAGACGCGCTGGAGCGTCAGCAGGCTGTTGGCAGTTTGCTTTCGTACTATTTTAATGTACGCGGCGAATTTATCAGCGGCGCAGGCGATTTTGCCGTGCGTGTGCCGCTGAAAACTCTGGGGCAGCTGCCCAAAGTTGTTGCTATAGGCCTTACGGCAGGCAGCAAAGCCGTGCTTGGCGCACTGCGCACAGGCTTTGTAACGCACCTTGTTGTTACCGAAGACATAGCGCGCAAAATATTGCAGAAATAAATACGGCAAAATAAAAACAACCCTCTTGTACAGCAGGTGCAGGAGGGTTGTTTGGCGCTGCCGGGAAATATGCAATCTGAACCGGATTATATGCAGATAAGCAAAAAGAACTGCACATAAATATGGTGTTTTATGTGCAGAAATCATATTAATATAAAATGTCTGCCTTAGGCATACATTTACACAACAATTACCAGAAAATTTTAAAATTTTGGTTAAGGAAGTTTGTTTTTTATGCGGATAAATGGTAAAATAGATGATAAAATAGTAGTATTGTTGTTTTGAGGGGACATTTTGAAGAATGGAAGGATGGATATTATGAAAAAAAGAGGACTTAAAAAATTTGCTGCAGGCGTAACTTTGCTTTTGGCATTGGGGCTTCTGGCGGGTTGCGGCGGCGAAAAAAAGGAAGCAGGAAGTAAAGCGCAGTTAAACGTAGGTATTGTACAACTGGTAGAACACAGTGCGCTTGATGCCGCCAATAAAGGCTTTGTAGACGGCCTGGCGGAAAAAGGCTTCAAAGAAAACGAGAATGTTGCTATCGACAGGCAGAACGCGCAGGCTGACCAGAGCAATTTACAGAACATTGCTCACCGCTTTGTCAACAACAAAGTTGATTTAATCTGCGCCATTGCAACTCCTGCTGCGCAGGTTATGGCCAATGCCACCAAGGATATACCCATTGTGGCAACCGCCGTTACGGATTACGAGGCGGCCAAGCTTGTTGCGTCGAACGAAAAACCGGGCGGTAATGTTACCGGCACCAGCGATATGAACCCGATTAAGGAACAGGTTGATTTGCTTTTGAAAATTGTGCCGGATGCCAAAACTATCGGCACCGTTTACTGCTCCAGCGAAGTAAATTCTCAGATTCAGATTGAAATTATGAAAAAAGCGGCTGCTGAACGGGGCGTCAATGTCATGGAAGCAACGGTTTCCACGGTAAACGATATTCAGCAGGCAGCACAGAGCCTTGTAGGGAAGGTTGACGTGGTTTATGTGCCCACTGATAATGTAATTGCATCTTCCATGCCTACTTTGGTTTCCGTTACAGATAACGCAGGGCTTGCGGTTATCTGCGGCGAAGAAGCCCTTGTAAAGGGCGGCGGTCTTGCAACGCTTGGTATTGATTACTACCAGCTCGGTAAGGAAACCGGCGAGATGGCGGCTAAAATTTTAAAAGGTGAAGCCAAACCGGCAGATATGGCAATACAGACTCAGAAGCAGTTTAAAACCGTCGTTAACGAAGCAGGCGCAAAGCGCCTGGGCATTACTATCCCGCAGGATGTGCTGCAAAACGCGGAAATTGTAAAATAACGCGTTGAATGCAGAAAAAAGTTTACCTTAGGGAAGGAATGAGTTATCCATGAAATTATCTAAAAAAGCGCGCGTTTTAGCTGCGGCTTTGGCTTTAACACTTGCCGCCGGTATTATGGGCGGCTGCGGCGGCGATAAAAAAGAGGAAGCTGCTGCTAAAAAAACAGTTAATGTTGGTATTGTACAACTGGTAGAACATGCATCGCTTGATGCTGCAAATAAAGGTTTTGTAGACGGGCTTGCCGCTAACGGCTTCAAAGAAGGCGAAAACGTTGTTTTCGACCGCCAGAATGCACAGGCAGACCAGAGCAATTTGCAGAACATTGTCCACCGCTTTGTAAGCAACAAGGTTGATTTAATCTGCGCCATTGCTACACCCGCGGCACAAACCGCTGCCAACGCAACAAAAGATATTCCTGTTGTATCTACTGCCGTAACCGATTATGAAGCGGCAAAACTCGTTGCTTCCAACGAAAAACCGGGCGGCAACGTTACCGGCACCAGCGATATGAACCCGATTAAAGAACAGCTTGAGCTTTTGCTGAAACTTGTGCCGGATGCCAAAGTTGTAGGTACAATTTATTCTTCGAGCGAAGTTAATTCGCAGATGCAGGTAGAGCTTTTAAAGAAATATGCTGCTGAAAGAGGCGTAGAGGTTAAGGAAGCAACCGTTTCCAGCGTTAACGATATTCAGCAGGCGGCACACAGCCTGATTGGCGAAATTGACTGCCTGTACCTGCCTACCGATAATGTTATGGCATCGGCAGTGCCTACGCTGATTAGCGTAACCGAGCCTGCTAAACTGGTTATGACCTGCGGCTGGCCCGATACTGAAGGCAGCGTTGCCGTAATAGGCATTAACTATTACGAACTTGGCAAACAAACCGGCGAAATGGCAGCCAAAATTTTAAAGGGCGAAGCCAAACCGGCTGAAATGCCTATTGAAACCCAGAAGAAATTTAAGGTTATCGTTAATAAAAAGGTTGCGGAACGCCTTGGCGTAACTGTTCCGGAAGAAATTTTAAAAGCTGCTGAGGCAGAATAAAAAGAGGCACTGCGGGTTTCCCGCCCGGGAAACCCGCTTTTACTGCCTGCTTTGGAGGAGATTAGATGATCGATATTTTAATGCCGACAATAGCACAGGGGCTGTTGTGGGCAATTATGGCGCTGGGCGTTTATATTACGTTCCGCGTGCTTGATATTGCCGATTTGACTGTTGAAGGAAGTTTCCCACTTGGTGCGGCTGTG
>ULQI01053248.1_pt1 | contig 11156 bp, 9 predicted proteins | sample 1954261 | NCBI WGS metagenome assembly ULQI01 (sample SAMEA4835650, study PRJEB28245) | human gut metagenome | biome: gut microbiome; material: fecal sample | place: Denmark | collected 2008 | reverse complement strand
CCTGCCGTTTTGGCTGATAACCGAAACATCGCCGATATCAAGCCCGGCCGGCGCCGTTGCCTGTTTTATGTTTTTGGCCATAACTGACTGCTGCGCTTTGGAGTTAAATACGGCGTCGGTATCCTGCCCCGCGATGGCGTCCAGAGTTGCCGTTTTTAAAAGATTGACTACCTGCGGCTTAATTGCTTTGGCATAACCCATAATGAAATTGCTTTCGGGCGATTGCGGCATATTGCTGAGTTTGGCTTCCGCATTTAAAAAATCATCATAGGCTTTGCTGTACAGCCTGTCCATATCCACATGCTGCTGAAAGCTGACAGCGTCGTGGCCGGTAATGGCGTCGCCAATCAGCGACAGGGAGTAAGCCGGTGTTTTAACCCAGTAAAAAAAGTAAAAGGCGGCGGCAATAATAACGGCTGCTGCGGCAGCCATGCCTAAGAATTTATATTTTCCGTTCATCACAACACTTCCTTTAATTGGTTTATACTTATTATAAACCACATTGGGCGGCAGATAAATGTTTTTTTGCGCTGCTGCCACAGAAAATACAATATTTTTTAACAGATAGTTTGGTTGACAGTTTGCCCTGTGATAAGATAAAATAAACCTAATTATACTTATGCTTTAAGAAAGAGGTACAAAATGGACGATAACAAAGAATTTGAGCTTGAGCATGACCATATCGACGAAGAAGAAATCGTAGTTATTACCGACGAGGACGGCAACGAAATGTATTTCCGTGAGGAAATGGTTATCCCCGTTGGTGAAAAGAGCTTTGCGGTTCTTTCCGCTTTGGACGCTGACGACTGCGGCTGCGAAGATGAAGAATGCCATTGCCATGATGAAGAAGACGATGACGAGGACAATGTAATCATTGCCCGCATTGACTTTGACGAAGACGGCAACGAAATTTATCTTGGGCCTACCGACGAGGAGTTTGAAGAAGTTAAAGCGGCTTACGAAAAACTCGTTGCCGAATGGGACGAAGAATAATAAACTGCCTGCCGGACCTCTGGTCCGGCATTTTTAAAGTACGAATGTTTAGGGGCGGCGTAGCATGAGAAAAATATTACCGTTTTTTATGAGCACTTTGCTGGTAATATTTGTAGCATCTTACTGGGTTTTAAATTATACGGGCAACAATGCCGATTTAGCCGACGGAAAAACCTACGTTATTACGGTAGAAAACGGCATGACGGCGGCAGACATTGCCAATATGCTGCACAGGCAGAAACTTATTAAACGCCCTGAAAGCTTCAGGCTGGAAGCGCGCTTTATGGGCCTGGAAGGCAAATTGCAGGCCGGAAGCTACGAAATTGAAGCAGGAAAATCAAACGGAGAAATTATAGATATTCTGGCGCGCGGGCAGGTTAAAACCGTAAGCTTTACCGTGCCTGAAGGCTACACGGTAGAAAAAACTGCTGCCAAACTGGCGGCGGAAGGGCTTGGCGATGCGGAAAAATTTAAAGAAGCCGCACGCAACTACACTCCGTATAAATATATGGAAACCAATAATCCAGATGTAAAATACAAGGCAGAAGGCTTTATTTTCCCTTCAACCTATCAGTTTAACGACAGCATGACGGAAAAAGACATGCTTGCCATGATGGTTAAGGAGTTTAATACGCAGATTAACCACGAAAAAATCGGCGAAGCGGCAGAAAAAACCAAAATGTCCATTCACGATATAGTAACCATTGCTTCAATGGTGGAGCTGGAAGCTGTTTTTAAAGAAGAACAGCCGCGTATTGCCGGTGTTTTTCTGCGCCGCTTGCAAATTTACATGCCCATTCAGTCGGATACAACCATTCAATATATACTGGGCGGAGAACAGAAGGCCGAAATCACTATTGCCGATACGCGCATTGAAAATCCGTACAACACGTATATTAACTCCGGCCTGCCGCCGGGACCGGTTGGCAGCCCCGGCATGGACGCTATTAAAGCCGTGCTGAACCCGGAAAATACGGATTATTTATACTTTGTGGCCGAAAAAGACGGGCACCACCGTTTTACGCGCACTTACGAAGAACATTTACAGGCGATAGAAGATATTCACGGCCCGCAGTAAGGAAGGAACATGACAAGACAAATTGTTAAGCCGGAGCTTTTGGCGCCGGCAGGAAATATGGAAAAGTGCAAAATGGCGCTGCGCTACGGTGCGGATGCCGTTTATCTGGGCGGAAAAATGTTTGGCCTGCGCGCTTTTGCCAATAATTTTGAAATTGACGAAATTAAAGAAGCGGCAGACTTTGCCCATTCTTTAGGCAAAAAAGTTTATGTAACCGTAAACATTTTTGCGCATAACAGCGATATTGAAAAACTGCCGGAATATTTGCAGGCACTGCAAAAAGCAGGCGCGGACGCGCTTTTGATAAGCGACCTTGGCGTATGGCAGACGGCGCGGCGCGTTGTGCCCGGCATGCCGCTGCATGTAAGCACGCAGGCCAACACCACCAACTGGGCAAGCGTGCAGGCATGGCAGGATTTGGGTGCGGAACGTGTAGTGCTGGCGCGCGAACTTTCACTGGAAGAAATTGCACAAATCGGCGCTAAAACCACTGTGGAACTGGAAGCCTTTGTACACGGCGCAATGTGCATATCCTACAGCGGCCGCTGCCTTTTAAGCAGCTACCTTACGGGGCGCGACGGCAACCGCGGCGCATGTGCGCAGGCCTGCCGCTGGGAATACACCCTGCACGAAAAGAACCGCCCCGGCGAAAGCTACGATATTGAAGAAGACGAGCACGGCACCTATGTAATGAACAGCAAGGATTTATGCCTTATTGCGCGCATACCGCAGCTTGTTAAAGCAGGCATTTGCAGCTTGAAAATTGAAGGCCGCATGAAAAGCGTGCATTATGTGGCAACCGTGGCCAGCGTGTACCGCAAGGCAATTGACGCTTACATGAAAGACCCGGACGGCTACAAAGTGCTGCCTGAGTGGATTGAAGAACTGAACAAAGTATCGCACCGCCCGTATACCGAAGGCTTTGCCTTTGGCACGCCCGGCGCTGATGCGCAGGTTTACACCACCAGCAGCTACGAACAGACGCACGATTTTGTAGGCATTGTTTTAAGCTACGATAAAGCAAATAAAAAAGCGCTGATTGAGCAGCGCAACAACGTAAAAAACGGCGAAAAGCTGGAACTTTTAATGACGGACGGCACCTTAATGCCGCTGGAACTTAAAAATATGCAGGACGAAGAAGGCACACCCATCGAATGTGCGCCGCACGCACGCCAGCACTTTTGGATTGACTGCGCTGCGGAGTTTCTGCCGGATTCGCTGCTGCGGAGGAAAATTATATGAGCGACGACCGAAGTATTATCTATCTGCGCGTGGCGCCGGAACGCATTGCTGACGTAAACTGGATTATGGAAGGCTACGAACATCTGGCGCTTGTTACAACCGAAGACCCGCGTGAAGGCGTGGTTAAGCTTTTAGGCACGCCCGATACCTACAACGACGTAATGGAAATAATTGAAAACATGCCCTTTACGGTAGAAATTCTGGAAGGCGAGCCGGTTTTATAGTGACAGCAGGCAGTATTTATGATAAAATATAATGGTATTATTGTTTAGGAAAGACTGGTGGAGTGGAAATGATGCAGCGTTTGGGCAGGTTTTTAAGCCTGATGGCCAAAAACGGGCTTGACTGCGTTATTGTGAAGGATATACCGACAATCCGCTATCTGTCAGGCTTCCGCGGCGACAGCAGCCTGCTTTATGTTGACGCCAAAAGCACGGTTTTAATAACCGACGGGCGCTACACCACGCAGGCAGAAGGCGAAGTGCAGCATTACTGCCGTGTATTTACCTACAACGGCGATATCTGGCAGGCAGCGGCGGATTTTGCCAAGGCGCATACCAAAATAGGTTTTGACGGCGCAGCTTACAGCTATAACGATTACATGAGCCTTAAAGAGGCAGTAAGCGGCAAAGAGCTTTTAAACATTGATTTAAAGTATCTGCGCATGGTTAAAGACGAGCGCGAACTGAACCTGATGTGGAAAGCCTTTAAAATTGCCGACCAGGCGTTTTTAAAACTGCTGCCGGAAATTAAACCCGGCATGACGGAAAAAGCACTGGCTGCAAGGCTTGAGTACTACATGAGCAGTATGGGCAGCGAAAAACCTTCGTTTGATACGATTATCGCCTCCGGTGCGCGCAGCGCTCTGCCGCACGGCATGGCAAGCGATAAACAGATTGAAATAGGCGATTTTATTACCTTCGACTTTGGCGCTGTGTACGACGGTTACCATTCCGACATGACAAGAACGGTTGTGCTCGGCATGGCCAATTCATGGCACAAGGAAATTTACACCATAGTTGAAGAAGCCCAGTGGCGCGGTTTAAAAAGCGCAAAGCCCGGCATGACGGGCGCGGAGCTTGACGCGATTGTAAGAGAATACATTACCTCGCGCGGCTACGGCGAAAACTACGTGCATGGGCTGGGGCACGGCGTGGGCCTTGAAATTCACGAAATGCCCAATATCAACAAACGCGGTACTGATGTTGTGCTGGAGCCCGGCATGACATTCAGCATAGAACCAGGTATTTACATTCCCGGCAAGGGCGGTGTACGTATCGAAGACACGGTTGTATTGACGGATGACGGCGCTAAAGTGCTGTGCGGCGTTAAAAAGCAACTGATGGAAATTGTTTAATTTTAAATAAACAGGAGGAGCATTTATGATTTCAACCAACGAATTTAAAACCAACGTAACTGTTACCATCGATGGCGACGCATGGCAGGTTGTAGAATTCCAGCATGTAAAACCGGGCAAAGGCGCAGCTTTTGTACGTGCTAAAATGCGCAACATGTGCACCGGTGCCGTTGTAGAACGCACCTTCAACGCAGGCGAACGTCTGCCGAAAGCACATATCGACCGCCGCGCAATGCAGTATCTGTATGAATCCGACGGCAACTATGTATTCATGGACAACGAAACCTACGAACAGTCCGAACTTACCAAAGAACAGCTTGGCAACGCCATCAACTTCCTTAAAGAAAACATGGATGCCAAAATCATGATTTACAACGGACGCGTTATCGGCGTTGACCTGCCGAACACCGTTGAACTGACTGTTGTTAAAACCGACCCGGGTATCCGCGGCGATACGGCTACCGGCGGCAGCAAACCCGCAACCATGGACACCGGCTATGTTGTTAAAGTACCTCTGTTCATTAACGAAGGCGACGTACTTAACATTGATACCCGTACCGGCGAATACATTTCCCGCGCGTAACTTAACTGAGCGCCGATTATAAAATTTATAATTACGCAAAAGAGCTGAACTTTATGTTCGGCTCTTTTTTGTACATACATGAAACCACTGTTTAGATTCAGCTTGGCAAAACGCCGCTCCTAATTGCGTACGCAAACACGGCTGCGCAGCGGTTTGCGCATGGAGGATACAACAGTGATTTAGCCGTCGCGATTTTGCTCTGCGCTTCATCTAAACAGTGGTTTCATGTTCATAAAGAAGTACATACAGCAAACTGTAAAATTGCTTATAAGTTATAGTAATAAATTGCCGCTTATGCTATGATTAAATTATAAAAGGTTTGTTAAGCCATAATTAAACGGGTGGTGGCGTGTTATGAATAAAATTAAAAGCATACTGCGTTTTTTGCCGGTGTTTATATTTATTATTGCTGTAATTGCACTTTTTAACAGCTACGGAGATATGCAGAAGGTGCGCCCGGCTGATGAGTATAAGGATATGGGCGTTTACACGTTTTACCCGCAAAGGGTAATACCCCTGCAAAAAGAAACCAATTTTAGCGGCAAAATGAAAAGAAGAAACCCCACAACTACTGTTTATGCCGTAGATTACTGGACGGAAGAAAACAGGAAAAATAAACTGGCGGCAGCAGCCGAAAAGATGCCGGAGCCTGAAAACTGGCGTGAAAAAATTGAACAGGGCAAAAGGTTAAGAGATAAGCAGCGTTTTGTGAACGAGTATAATTATATCCTTGAAAAAGGCGGCATTAAAAGCAGCGCCCAACAAATTGTGGATGAAGGAAAACCTGTTGAACGCCGCGTGCTTTATATACCGGAAGAAAAATCATATATTACTGTTGAAAAAGATATGACAGCAGAAGATTACGTAGACGAACAGATTGGTTTCAACAAAAAAGTTGCTATGGCGGCACTTACCTATATTGTGGCGTTTGCCGCATACTATGCCGTAAAATATTTTGCTAAGTCAAAATGACGCCATTAAAACGTTTTATAACTGCCGTTAAAACATAATTTTTATAAAAAAACAACCGGAAGCATTATACTGTGCCGCCGGTTGTTTTACTTATATGTTTGTTTTATAAAGTTAAAAAGTATACGTTGCCTGTACGTTAAAGCTGCCGCCTTGGCGTTCGCCTGCGTAGCCGCGCATGTTAAGGTCAAAGCACCACGGGCTGTCAGGTGTGGGCTGGTAGTTAAAGCCAATTTCTGCCATTACGCTGCTGCCCTGCAAGCTCTGCGTGGGCGCTTTGATCCCCTGCGCCGTCATATAAGCGTCGCCGTTAAACTCGTACTCATAAGCCAAGCCATAGTAAGTGCTGAACTTGTTTTCCTTATTGCTGGTAATGCGTGCGCCTATGCGCAGGCGGTCGCTGTTAATGCTGTCAAACTCAAACTCGTCATTAGCAACCTTAAAGCTGTCGCCTTCGGTATAGGTGTGGAAGAACTTACCATATACATCAAGGTCGCTGCTTTCACTCAGGCTGATAATTTTACCAATACCAAGGTGTGCGCCGTAGTAAGCGCTTTCACTTTCGTAGCCGTAAAAATTGCCTGCACCGTCGCGCAAAGCGTTATCCATATCGCTCTTTAACATACCTGCGCGAAGGCTGCCTTCCGTATAAACACCGTTTTTATTGGTGTAGCGTGCCGCAATGCCGCCGCCGTTGTAAACAAGGCTGCCGTCACCGCGGAAGAACTCGTTGTTGAATTCATTAAACGTTCTGTAATTACCGCTGCCGTTTTCGTAGAACACGCCCCAGCTGAACTCGCTGCCGTTATCGAACTTATCGGCATTGCCCACGCCTGCAATAACGCTCCAGCCGTTGATTTTAATATCGCTGTTCACATCATACTTGCTGCGGTTGCCGTGTACGGCGGCAAAGGTTTTAACGCCGTAATTGCTGTCGCGGCTTATTGTGTCCAGGCTGTCGCTGATTAAATCTGTGCCCTGGTTTACAAACGATGCCGCAACGGCACGGTTTTCGGCTACGAGCGTTATTTGGTCATTCATAGAAACATCGTCAACATACATATCAATGCTTTTACCGTCAGCATTGAGCCCTGTGCTTATTTCTAAATCGCGTGCCACGCCTGCGGTTACAATATCGTTGTCAATATTAATGCCGTCAGAAGTGCCGGTAATGGCATCAGCGCTTTTAATAAGCGTTACCGTGTCGCCAACATCATTAAGCGTAGTGCCGGTTAAATTGGCGCTGTTAAGGGTTAAAACAGCATTACTGTTTAAAGCAACATCTTTAAAATTAATAGTGTCAAAATTTTCAATAGTATCAAAAGTGCTGCCGTTGCCGGTAATGGTCAGTGTGTTGCCGCTGCTGCCGGTGTTGCCGCCGCTTAAAGTCATTTCGCTGGCATTAGTGCCAGATAAAACATTTATGGTATTGCTGTTTGCACTGCCGCCCTCGCTGTAACCTGCGTAAACAATGCCTTCCCAATCAGTTGTGCCGCCAGTGATGTTGATAACGCCGTTTTCGGCATTTTTGCTGCCTGCCGCATAAGTGCCTGTAACTGTGCCAACATTAGTTGTAAAGTCGTTGTCAATGGTTAGCGTGGTTATATCGTCTGAAGGGTCATCGGGTGTTCCGTTAGTATTTTTATGTATTGTTCCTTTTTCATCAATAAATTTTCCTGTTAAAACGGAGTTTTTAATGTCTGCCGAGATTTCAATTTGGTTATCAGAATTATTATTGTCCAAAACGGTTAAGCTGTTAAATTTAGTGGCATAAATACCATCATTATCATTACGGTCAGCAGTGTAGTAGTTGTTAGTATTTTTTGTTATATCGCCTGCGATAGTTACTGTACCTTTAATTTTAATATCTTCATCCCAACTTAATACATGGTTGTTAGAACCAGTTTCATAATCGCCTGCCATTGCGATAGAGTTGATATTGATAGTAACATCTGACATATTTACTACATTGCCTGTTACATCAAGCATAGTATCTTTGCTTAAGTCAATATTATTGAAATTGATAATGTCAAAATTGTGCAGGCTCTTTACCGTGCCGCTCCAGCCGTCAAGAATAAGCCTGTTGTTATCTGCTTTTATATTAGCAGCAGATTGGTTTGTTGCATAGCCGTGCAGACTTGCCTTTGAAATATCAGTAGTTCCTTTAATAGTAATGCTGTTATTTTGTATTTCGGCTGTTTGGTTATCACGGTTATAACCTCCAACAATACTGCCGGTTATAGTAGCATTGCTGATGGTTACATGATTGTCATTGACATTACCTTCATGTGAAAAGCCGCCTTGAACAGAGTTTAAAGTTCCGCCATTGATAGTTACATGGTTTCCAAAAACATAGCCGGTATTGGAAGCACCACCACGAACAACAGTGTTCTTATTAATATCATTTTTGGTACTTTCATTAATAATTACATAGTTGTTACTAACTACGCCATTAGTAGAAGCACCGCCGCAAACTTCATAAGATACTTCACTATCATTGATAGTTACATAATTGTTTGTAACTTTGCCGCCGGAGGATGAAGCGCCGCAAACAATAGCTAAATCCTTACTGCTGTTAATAGTTACATAGTTGTTGGTAATAGTGCTGTTGCTGTTAGTTTCGGAAAGAACGCCGAAAACATTATCAGACACATTACTATTATTAACGGTGATGTTTATATTACTTAAAGTATCTGATGATGAATTATTGTAAGAACCAAAAATTTCAATTGCTTCACCTTCAAAGGTAAAACTGTGTTCGTTGCCGTAAACATAATTATATTTGCCGGTTACGTTTTCTCCGTTATATGTCACATTGTAATTATTGTATGCATCAACACCTGCCAGTACATTTGCTGGCGCAGCATAATTTATTGTACTTAATGCCAACACACTTAATAAAACTTTATAACTTAAACTTTTGCGCATAATAAAACCTCCTCCCATTTTTGTTACGGGAGGAGAGTTACGGAGAGAAATTACAGGTACGTAATTCCCCCCCCGCGCGAACACTTTTTCTTAATTATACCATTGACGGAGATGTTTGTATATAAAACAGATTGATTTGTGTAAAGTTTGAGGGCAATTTAAGTGAATGTTTTATTATTTTATTTGGCTGCGTCTTTGAATTTAGGGTATTATATTTTTATTTACAGTTTTACTCATATTACTTTTAATTTTGTTTTCGTCTTTGATTATACGTTATCAATTTTTATTTCTTTTTATTATTCATCTTCATTCTTTGTAACCAAAGAAGTTTTGGAGGGTAAATTTTACTTCCTGTTCGGTCGTAAAATTTGCCTGGCTTCACTGGCACAATTATAAACTTCGCTTAAAGCTCGTTTCTAATTGGCGATTCAGCCAAAGAAAACTCACGCGGCTGAAAAAATTTAAACGCGGCACACCGAAAACAATAAAATTTTCCACGGAACTCGCTTCGCTCAAACACCGGGAAAATTTTATTGCCTTTCAGTAAATACCGCTAAATTTTTAATGCCGCGATTTGATGTAACCCGTACTTTTAATATATTGAATTTAGGTGAGTTGATTTGCTTAAATTCGTACTTTGGTAAATTTTTATAAAAAACAGCAATGTTATCGCAGGTTGCATATATTTTTTATAAGGAATAGTCATAAAATACGATTTAAGAGCATAATATCCAAAATTAAGCTATAAAAGTACGGGTCATGTCAAAAGGCGACTTTCAAAAAACAGGCGAAACCTTTAAATAAAAAGGCATTTGCAGCATTTGCCGGAGGATGTTTGAGCGAAGCGAGTTTCCGCAGGCGCTGCAAGTGGCAAACTGATTTGATAATGAGCCGTTAAGTTTTTTGAGGAGCGAAGGCTTTTTGCTTACTTTTTGGCCTGCAAAAAGTAAGATGAATGAAAAAGAAAATTAAAACATAAAACCTACATACAAAGGATTAAAAGAAAATTAAAAGCAAAACCCAAAAAATAAAACTCAATTCCATCATTTTGCAATTTGACATATTTAACGGTATAATATAAACTAACAAAGTATGTTTTAAAAGAGTGTTTTATATAAAGGAGTTTTTATGCAGGGATTAATAAGCAGCGTTAAACGCGGCAGCCTTGCCGATGCCGCAGGCATTAAAGCGGGCGAAAGCCTGCTGGCAGTTAATGGCAGCAGCGTACGCGATATTATAGATTTAAGCTTTTTGCTGGCGGATGAGGAAGTGGAGCTTACACTTTTGGATGCCGCAGGCAATGAGCGCAAAGTGCAGATAACCAAAAAAATAGATGAAGACCTGGGGCTGGAGTTTGAAAGCGCCGTGTTTGACAAGGTAACAACCTGTTACAACAAATGCGTTTTCTGCTTTGTAGACCAGATGATACCCGGCATGCGCAAGGGTCTTTATGTGCGTGATGACGATTACCGCCTTTCGTTTTTGTACGGCAATTTTATAACCCTTACCAATATGAAGGACGAAGATTTTGACCGCATTATTAAAACGCACATGTCGCCGCTGTACGTTTCCGTACACGCTACCGACCCCGAAGTGCGCTGCGCAATGATGAAAAACCGCTTTGCGGGTGAGCTGATGGATAAGCTGCACCGCCTGTTTGAAGCCGGTATTACCGTGCATACGCAGATTGTGTGCTGCCCCGGCTATAATGACGGTGAGGTTTTAAAACGCACTTATGCCGATTTGCGCGCGCTGGCGCCGAATGTTGAAACTATGGCCGTGGTGCCGGTGGGGCTTACCAAAAACCGCGCGCATTTAACGCCGCTGCGCCTGTTTACGCCGCAGGAAGCGCGTGAAATTGTAACCATGGTTACGGACTGGCAGAAGGAATGCCGCCAAAGCCTCGGCAAATCGTTTGTGTACCTTGGCGACGAGTTTTACATTCTGGCAGGCATGCCGCTGCCGGACGCGGAGTGGTATGATGGTTTTCCGCAGCTGGAAAACGG
>ULQI01007672.1_pt1 | contig 11200 bp, 11 predicted proteins | sample 1954261 | NCBI WGS metagenome assembly ULQI01 (sample SAMEA4835650, study PRJEB28245) | human gut metagenome | biome: gut microbiome; material: fecal sample | place: Denmark | collected 2008 | reverse complement strand
GGCAATCCGTGACGTATTGCTGTTCCCGACAATGAAGTCACAGGGCGCTGCTAAGAACGAAGCAAACAACGCTGCACAGTCAACTCCAGTAGCTGCAAAGGTAGTTGTTCCAGTAGAAGAAGCAGCTGCACCAGCGAAGGTTGAAATCGATTTCTCTAATGTAGAGGTAGAACCATTATTTGAAGAAATGGTTGATTTCGATACATTCAGCAAGTCAGATTTCCGTGCTGTAAAGGTAAAAGAATGTGAAGCAGTTCCAAAATCTAAGAAGCTTCTGAAGTTCGTATTAGACGACGGAAGTGGCGTAGATCGTGTGATTTTAAGCGGAATTCACGATTATTACGAGCCAGAATTCTTAGTAGGAAAGACATTGCTTGCAATCACAAACCTTCCACCACGTAAGATGATGGGAATTGATTCTTGTGGTATGATCATCTCTGCTACACATCTTGTAGAAGGAAGAGAAGGACTGAACGTTCTGATCCTTGATGATCACATTCCAGCAGGAGCAAAAATGTATTAAGAGCAAGGAATTTTAAGCTATATTTTAAACAGAAAAACAGGTTACTACACCACATTTACACCAAATTTTTTTAAAGTCTAAGAGAAGGACTCTGCAAAAGAATGGTGTAAAAGAAAACTAGTAATAAAAGATACAGTTGAGTGTACCAAAAAAGTTGGTACACTCAGCTGTTTTTTGTTTTATTAAAAATATCTAAATATCAAAATGGAAGTAATCAGTGTTGTAGTTGGTTATTTTTTATTCTATATCGCACATCAACAATTCAAAAATTTTTATATATTTCCCAGCAGACCCTGTAAAAATGCCTCTCAGCATTTCGTTATATAGAAGGGTATTTAATATATCAATCTTTGCACATTGATAATTGAATAGCTTTTGAATATGAGGATACCTGAATTGAATATGCATACGGCGTGTCTGTTCAGAGCATACAATCCTAAAAGAAGAGGGTTAGGGAACGGAAATATTTGAAAGCGTAATAAAAGGATTTATTAACTGCGAAAGAGATAGCTTAATAAAAACTATATGTGTAGGTGATGAAGTGCAAAAAACTATATCTACACTTGATTTTTTTGATACAGAATTGAAAGGAACGATATTTATGACAAGATTAACGAAGTATGAGAAGGAAACTATTATTCTTACAAATGAGGAAGATGATTTTTGGAATGTGTTTACTTATAACAAAGGATTGCAACGTAGGTTTATGTCCTTTGCTGAACAATATCCAGAAAATTGTCGATTCAAGAGCCAGAATAATGAAGGGGGAATGACATTTGAGATAGACAAAGGTAGGCTATCTATTCGTCTGACAGCACCATATACAGAAGAGAGAAGGAAGGCATCTAGTGAGTATGCGAAGAAATATGGGGTGAATCATATATATGAGGGAGTGTAAGAAATTTAGGCAGAGAAAAATAGATATATTATCGTATAAACCAAGCTAATTGAACTCAATAATTATTGAAATAATACTATAGATATGCTATAATTTTGCGATAGTTTGGTTGGTAGAATTTCGGAGGACATTATGAGTTTTTGTGATGATATAAAGATAGTTCGTCAGAGAAGTTTGATGAGTCAAGAAACATTTGCTCAAACGCTGGGAGTTTCGTTTACAACAGTTAATCGTTGGGAGACGGGGAAAAGTAAACCGTCATATAAAACTATGAAATTAATTGATGAGTTCTGCAAAAAGAATGGAATTGATTTCGATATAACGAAGGAACTAATGGAGGATGAATGAATGAGTGAGGAAATAGTTGCGGTTAGCCTGTTTTCAGGAGCAGGTGGATTGGATATAGCAAGTGTGCTAGCTGGAGTGCCAGTTATTTCAAGTACAGATGTTGATGCTGATTGTATAAAAACATTGGAAGCAAATCAGGAATATTTCGGTGATACAAAAATAATAAAAGATGATTTACATAACATAGATAGCAGTGTATTTAAGGATATAGTGGAAAAAGCCAATCCGAAAAAATTCATTGTAATTGGTGGTGCACCGTGCCAACCATTTTCTAAAAATGGGTATTGGGTTACACATGAAAAAAGACAAGGAATTAATGATCCTAGGGCAACGCTCGTAAATGAGTATTTGCGTGTAGTTACAGACATTCAGCCAGATGGATTTGTCTTTGAAAATGTTGAAAGTTTATTACATCCTACCAATAAAGTGATTGTGGATAATTTTATTGAGATAATTAAAGAAAATGGATACAGTTATAAAATTGTGCATGCTAATGCCCAAGATTATGGAGTTCCAGAAAAAAGAAAAAGACTTTTTATAATAGGGACAAAGGGTGAATTTAAACATGAGAGTCCTAAAAAAACACATTGTCCAAAAGATCAAGAAGATAAAGGGGATATGTTACCATATGTTACGGTTGGAGAAGTAATAAAAGAATATGCTGGTCCTGAATATTTTGAACCAGAAGAAGTAATAAAAGGAAAATATGAAGCTGACTTACGAGAGATTCCAGCAGGGAAAAATTACAATGCATTAACTGAATGGGCTGGTTATCCAAATCCTAAATTTATAGTAAATAAAAGATTTTGGAATTTTTTGTATAAATTAGCACCAGATCAAGCTTCGATTACTATTACTGCTCAGCCAGGAACTTGGGTGGGACCATTTCATTGGGATAATAGAAGATTAAGAGTTCCAGAAGTGGCTGCTATTCAGACATTTCCTAAAGGTTATAAATTTGTGGGAAGTCGTAGAGTGATTCAAAAGCAAATCGGAAATGCTGTGCCACCATTAATGGGAGCTGCAATGATTAAATTTTTGAAGGAGAGTTTAGAATAATGCCGACTGTATTAAGTATTTTTTCAGGAGGAGGCGGCATAGATTGTGGTTTTAAAGAAGCTGGTTTCGATATTTGTTTTTCGACAGATGTTTGGCAACCTGCTTGTGACACTCTTGAAAAAAATAAAGTAGGAAAATTAGTTGTTTGTAAAGATATCAGAGAAGTTAATTATGCCAAAGAATTAAAAAAAATAAATATGTCTCTAGATGATATAGATGTTTTAGTTGGTGGACCGCCATGTCCGGCATATTCAAAATCTCGATTTTATAGAACAGACAAAAAACGAGCACTTGATGATGAAAATTCATTTACATTATTTGAATATTTTAGAGCGTTGAAGGAGATTAACCCTAAAGTATTTTTGTTTGAAAATGTCTTTGGATTTGTATATAAACCTCATAAAGCAGCTTTTGATTTACTTCAAGAAAAAGCAGAAGAATTAGGTTATGAGATTTCATATAAAGTGGTTAATACTGCAAATTATGGAGTTCCACAAACACGTGAACGATTTTTATGCGTTGGTATAAAGAAAGGGAAAGGAAATAAATTTGTTTTCCCTGAAGAAACTCATTATAACCCACAAAAGCAAGATTTATTTTCAATATATAAGAAACCATGGGTAACATGCAGAGAAGCAATTGGAGATTTGGACTATGATTTACCAGAAGATGTTAATAAACAAGCTGGTGCAAAAGACAAAGAATTATTAAAGCTTATTCCACCTGGTGAAAACTATCTTTATTTAACGGCAGAAAGAGGATATCCAGACCCAAAGTTTAAATGGAGATCTAGATACTGGTCTTTTTTATTGAAATTATCACCAGATAGACCATCGTGGACGATTCAAGCAACACATTCTGATAATATGGGTCCTTTTCATTGGAAAAATCGATTTTTACGGATTAATGAAATAAAGAGAATTCAAACATTTCCAGATGAATATGAAATTACTGGAGATTTTCAAAGCCAATGGAGACAAATTGGAAATGCTGTACCAGTGTTAATGGCGAAAGTAATAGCAGAAGCTATTAAAGAACAATATTTTAAAAAGGAGGTTAATGACTGATGAAAGAGAAAGAGTTGCCGTTTGGATCACAGTTTTCACCTAATGTAATTAAACCATTCAGTAAAATGATAGAAATATTAAAGAAAAATGAGAAAAAAGATGTAGCGAATCTGGAGAATGATATTTACAAAAATTTTTATCAAGGGAAAAGTGAGCAATTAGCTTATAATTGCAAGGTCGCTTTAACAGCATATGAAATTATTGAAGATTCTGAGAAGGTTCAATTAACTGAGTTTGGCAAAAATTTAATAACAATTGATATTGAAGAAAAACTCTATCAGGAGATGGCCGTTCATATTTTAAAATATCTCAATGGGTTAGCGTTAATAGACACGTTGAAAAAAATGGAAAAAGGGGGTGAACGGATAACTAATGAAAGTGTGAACGATTCACTTATAGCCAGAGGTTATAATGTTCAGAAAACATCTAATTATGTTCAAGTTATGAAGTTGTGGCTTGAAAAAGCAGGTGTATTGTCTAAATGGCATGTAGAAGAGGAAAGGCTTGATGAATTAATCGGAATTAAAACGGAAGAAATAACCTTATATAAGGAATTGAATCCAGAGCAATTTTATTTTTTAATGGCATTATGTAATACAGGAAGTCAAGAACCACAGAATGCAAAAGACATAAGGGATTTAGCAATTGCATCGTATGGAATATCTTTTGGCGAAAAGGCTTTTGCGAATCAGGTACTAAAACCTCTAGAAAAAAAACAATTAATTACTGTTACTAAAACTACCGAAGGTAGAGGGTCAAAGCCGTCAATTGTTCAGTTAACGGATAAAAGTAACAAAGAAGTAATTGAACCTATGATGGAACAATTTCGGGATCAAGTTGGCAATGCTTTAGCAGAATCTTATTGTAAAACATTTAAAGAATTACGAGAAGAAATAAATTCTGAAGATACATATAAAAAAGGTTTAGCACTAGAAGCATTTGCAATAAAAATCATGAAAATAATTGGACTAAATTTTCAATGGACAAGGTATAAAGATCGAGCGGCAGGAGGAGAGGTAGATGTAATTTTAGATTCGACTAATTTGATGTATTCCCGCTGGCAAGTACAATGTAAAAATACAAAAACTGTTTCTATTGATCAAGTAGCTAAAGAAGTTGGATTATCACATGTACTAAAAACTAATTGTATCGTTATGATGACAACAGGACATCTTTCATCAGATGCTATTAAATATGCAAATACTATCATGGAAGAAACAAATCTTTGTATTCTGATTCTTGAAGGAAAGGATATAGATGCAATTATAGACAACCCCACTAGTATTGTCGGAATATTAAATAAACAAGCATTAAAAGCAAAGAAAGTTAAAGTTTTAAATAACGAAGCTACAGAGTAATGAGTTTTATATAAATAAATGATTAAGCCAAAGGCGATCAACTGTAAATATTCAGCTGGTCGCTTTTGTTTTGCTCATTTGCAAAACTCTGATCGGTGCACAGATCAAAAATTGAATATTGACGAAAGCCAAGGTGATTACCCTGGCTGAGTCAGATGAGAAGCTGATGAATGAAATGCTCCGGTCAGAGCAAATCAGACGTTAGCTTTTCTTTTTTGGAAATGTCCGGTGGACAGTTGCGGAAAAAACAGTGAAAGCTGTTGCTGATAATCAAGGAATAGGGTCAGAAGTATAGGCTTTCAATGAGTAGGTGTACAGAGGGATGCAATCCCTTTGTGCCAGAGGTGCAGGAAGTGGCGAACATTCTGCTAGGGTCAAGGGACAAAGTCCTTGGCAGGTTAAGGGCGGCAGCCATTGCCCAGTTAAGAGACGTTTCGTCACTTAGTACTGGGTATTTCCTGACGATAAAGGCAGGACTTATGGCAGCTTCGCTGCAGTTTTCTGCGAGAACAGAAAGAAAGGAGACGACAAAATGAAACTAACTAGACATAATGGAAGAACTGGAAAGAATGGTGTTTATAATCCCAAGCACAATGATCGACAGTTCGATATTGACAATAGTGATCATATCGATTTGGAACGAGCCAAGAGAAATGTTTATTGGGATCGTTATAATGGTATCAGATCTGCTTCAGTAACAGGAAAAGAGGATGAGATTGTCGATTCCTTTGAAGAAGTGGAACAACTATTTTATAAGATTCATTATCAAGATTATGTGGAAGGACAGAATGCAAGAAATTTGAAAAATCATCATCCTGAAAGAAACAGAACAACAGATGACATTAGAACTCATAAGAAAACGTGTCCGGAAGAAACCATTTATCAGATTGGAACAAAAGATGATTATGTTGATCCGGATGTGTTATTGACTATCGTAACAGAATTTATTACAGAACTTAGTGATCGTTTTGGAGAACATTTTCATTTATTGAACTGGTCCTTGCATTTGGATGAGTCCACTCCACACATTCATGAACGCCATGTTTTTGATTGTAAGAATGCTTATGGAGAAATATTTCCCCAACAGGAAAAAGCACTTGAAACATTAGGTTTTGAATTGCCAAATCCGGAAAAGAAGGCTGGTAGATTTAACAATAGGAAAATGGTTTTTGACGCTACCTGTAGAATACTTCTTTTTGATATTTGTAAAAAGCACGGATTAGAGTTAGAAGAAGAACCGAGTTATGGAGGAAGGGAATATCTTGAAAAGCAAGATTATATTCGAATGAAGCAGAAAAAGGATATTGCATCGTTGGAAGAATCAATTCAGAGTCAAATAGAAGTGGTTAATCAGAAAAAATATGAGATCTTTGAGCAAGAGGTTCAATACAAAGAAAACAGCATAAAGATTATTGATCAAGAGAAAAAGCTCAAAGCACAGTCAGGAGAATTTTTTGATAATGCGGAGCGAATTCTTCAGCAAGACGAAACATTGAAACAGCTTGAATTTAAAATTGAAGATGTAGAAAAACTGATAGATGATGTTACAGATGAGGTTTATGAAAAAGCGGTGGAAAGAATTGCTGATGAAATTGAGATTGCTACTAGGAAAGAGGATATTAAATTAGTGGAGGATAGTAAGAAATGGATTTTAAGTCCAGAGAGAAAGGCATCTAAAAGGGAAAAACAGTATGCTCTTGATCGGTTAGATGGAGTAATTAAAAAGATTGAATATGCAATTACGAAGACGATTTCGAAAATGAAAAGCAGATTATTGAAACCGGAAAACAAAAATATCATGGTTCAAGAAATAAAAAAAGAAGTAAAACCATCTATATTAAAAAAATTATCTGAGAAGAAAGCAAGTATAACAAGAAATGGAGAAACTGGAAAATTGAATAAAGAGTCCTCATTAGATAATGAGCGATAAGAGCATTTTGGGAATTCCGTTGGAATAAACAGAGTGCTCTTTTTTGATTGGAGGGATTATGGGATTATTTGATGAAGTGAAAGAAAATGTAACAGTTCGGCAGGCGGCTGAGTTCTATGGATTTAAGATAACAAAATCAGGGCTGATTAGTTGTATTTTTCATAATGACAAAACACCAAGCATGAAAGTAGATAGAAGATATTATTGTTTTGGTTGTGGAGTGACTGGTGATGTGATAGATTTCACAGCACAGCTTTTTGGACTTTCCTTAAAAGAGGCTGCATTAAAATTAGCAGATGATTTCGGAATTCAAATATCTAGAGTAGACAGAAGAAAAATAAAAAACCCAAGGAAGATTTTGAAGAGCAAACCAGAAAAAAATTTAGTGAAATCAGAAGAACAAGAGTATATAGAATGTGTTCGTGCGATGTTGGATTACCGTATATTGTTGCAAAAATGGAAAAAAGAATTTGCACCTAAATCGCCGGAAGAGGAGTGGGATGAAAAATTTATAGAGGCGTTGAAATATCTGACCATTGTTGAATATTACTTAGACCTTTTATTATTCGGAGAAGAGGAAGAAAAAGCGCAAGTTGTTGAAATGATTAAGAAGGAGGTTGAAAAGATTGATAGAAGATGTAGAAAAAATGGATGAAAATAAAAAGAAGGATACTTTGAAACGGATGAGCGAGATGGCAGATCTAAATGCAATCAGACAAATTAAGGAATGTTTATCGAAAAATGAAAAGGGAGATATCAAAGGAACGGTTCAAAATTATATGATGATTTTTCGAGATGATCCATTGATCAAAGGTTGTCTTCGATATAATCGGTTGTCTGAAAGAGTCGATATATCGAGGAAACTTTGGTGGGATGAAGATTGGGAGATTCTGACCGACAATGCGATTGATCAGTTTTATCTATATTTTGAAGTGCACTATGGATTAGGAAATGAAAAAAATTTATATAAGGCATTGCAAATTGAAGCTACAAATAGAGCGTATCACCCGATTTGCGAATACCTAGAAACATTAAAATGGGATGGAGAAGAACGAATACGATATGTGCTGAAAAAATATATGGGGGCAGATGATTCAGACTATGTATATGAAGTATTAAAACACTTTATGATGGAGGCTTTATTGCGAGTGTTTTATCCGGGAATAAAAGCGGATGAAATGCTTTGTCTTGTGGGACAACAAGGCGCAGGAAAATCCACGTTCTTTCGTTTTTTATCCTTGAAAGATAATTGGTTTTCGGATGATTTAAGAGATTTGGGTGATAAAAAGGTATTTGAATCAATTAGAGGACATTGGATCATAGAAATGTCTGAAATGATTGCTGCTATCAGTGCAAAAAGTAACGAAGAAATAAAATCATTTTTGAGCCGACAAAAGGATACATATAGAACGGCCTATGCACGTTTTGAAAAAGATCGAAAAAGGCAATGTGTATTCGCTGGATCTACGAATACCTATCAGTTTATTCCGTTTGATAGAACTGGTGCAAGAAGGTTTCTTCCAATCATGATTGATGCTTCAAAAGCAGAGAAACATATTTTAGATGATGAAGAAGAAGCCAGAGCATATTTTAATCAATTGTGGGCAGAAGCAATGATTATTTATCACAGTGAAGAAAACAAAGGTAATCTTCTGAAATTCACAAAAGAAATGCAAAAGGAAATTGATGAGTACCGGAAACAGTTTATGCAAGAGGACACTTTGGCAGGAACAATCCAGGGGTGGCTTGATAATTATAAAGGAAATTATGTATGTTCTATTCAGATTTGGAGTGAGGCTTTTAATCACGGAGATCGTGAGCCTAAGAAGTATGAGACGAATGAAATTTGTCAAATCATGGATACACAGATTATTGGATGGAAGCGAGGCGGTTATCATAGATTTACCTCAGAAGGGTATGGAAGACAACGCTGTTGGAGTCGAAAAAGTGAAGAGATAGAGGGCGGCAACGAAATTGGTGGAGATGGATTTAGAGAACTTTCGGCAACAGAACAAATGGAACTTCCGTTCCATTAGCCCGACAAGAGAGAGGGAATCTTCCTGATAATACAGCTGTTTTATTCAAAAAACGAACTTTGTTGCCAGTTTTGATGACATATGAAAATGTTGATTTTACTGATTATTTATACTGTTTTTTAAGATGGCAACAAAGAACATTAAAAAATAAAATAAGAGAGAAGATAATGTATTGATTTTCGGTATGAAAGAAATAAAAAGTTTTGAAATAGTTTGTTGCCAGGAGCTTGATGAGATAAAAGCACCTGAAAACAAGTTCCTCCCTCTGTCGGGGAAATTAGGAAAAATAAGTCTATAAAAAAGGAAGGAGGAAGCTGCCTGTGGTAAAAGAAGTTCCTATTTGGGAAAAGAGTAATTTAACTCTTGAGGAAGCAGCTGCATATTCTGGTATCGGAATTAACAAGCTCCGCAAAATGACGGATGAGCAGAATTGCCAGTTTGTTTTATGGAATGGAACAAAGCGATTGATTAAACGTAAAAAATTAGATGAATATACGGAAACAGCATATTCTATATAAATTATTGGTGTAAAAAAATGAATGATTAGGCGTAGAAAAGGGACTTTGCAAGCGTTATAATAAGTTTGCAGAGTCCTTTTCTTTGTATAGAAAAGGAGAAAAGAATGCAAAAAAGAAAAGATTATAAAGGGAGAGTGTTGAAAGACGGAGAAACCTATCGAAAAAATGATGGACTTTATATGTATCGTTGGATTGGTGGAGATAGAAAAAGACATGCGGTATATTGTTCTACATTAGAAGGTTTGCGTGAAAAAGAAAAAGAAATTCAGAATGATCTGCGGGATGGGATTCAACAAGGAAGTTCGAACATTACATTGAATGATGTCTATAAAATGTGGAAAAATGATAAGGTGGGATTAAAGCAAACTACTCGCAATAATTATATTTATATGTATGAGCATTTTGTTATGAATGATTTTGGAAACAGAAAGATAAAGGAAATCCGAAAATCAGATGTGAGAAGATACTATAATGGCATTGTGGATTCTAAGAAAATGTCAGTTGCAACATTGGAGAGTATTCATACGGTGCTTCATCAAGTATTTATATTAGCGGTTGAGGATGGTTATATTAGGATAAATCCTAGCGACTTAGTTTTAGGAGATGTGAAACGATCCCATAATTTTGAAACACCTAAACGTCATGCTCTTACAATTCCGCAGCAAGAAGCTTTCGTTTCCTATATAAATAAAAGCGAAAAATATAAACATTGGCTTCCATTGTTTACATTCTTCTTGGGAACAGGATGTCGTGTATCAGAGGTGGTTGGGTTACGTTGGGAAGATGTTCATATGGATGAGAATTATATTGAAATTAATCACAATATGGTGTACTACCAGAGAGATAAAGGCAAGTGCTATTTTTCAGTAACATCACCAAAAACTACTGCAGGATACCGAATTATTCCAATGTTGCCAGAAGTAAAACAGGCACTTTTGAATGAGAAAAAGTATCAAGAGGAAGTAGGATTAACTTGTCAGGCATCAATTGATGGATATACAGATTTTATTTTCTTGAACAGAAATGGTTTTGCACATAATCCTCAGACAATCAATAGGACAATCAAACGTATAACTCTGGCATATAATGAAGAAGAAATAGAAAGAGCAGAAAGAGAACGTAGAGCACCAGTTTTACTGCCTAACTTTTCTTGCCATAATTTGCGACATACATTTGCTACAAGGTATTGTGAGAATGAAACAAATCTTAAAGTAATTCAGGAAATTATGGGACATAAAGATATCGCAACAACGATGGAAATTTATGCGGAAGCAACAAAAGAGGCGAAAGTTAAATCATTTGAAGATTTATGCGGTAAGATTAAAATTTCATAATAAGGGACGCACACCAACAACTGCACCACTTTTACACCAAATTGGTGGTAACTTGTAATAAAAGTTGTAGAGTTATATAAAAATGTAGATTATTAGAAACTTGAAGAATAGAGAAGCGTAGAGGCAAAT
>ULQI01004167.1_pt1 | contig 11270 bp, 7 predicted proteins | sample 1954261 | NCBI WGS metagenome assembly ULQI01 (sample SAMEA4835650, study PRJEB28245) | human gut metagenome | biome: gut microbiome; material: fecal sample | place: Denmark | collected 2008 | reverse complement strand
CCGATTAACGCCATCACCGCCTGTATCGTTTGTGTGATCTGGATGATACTGTGCCGGTACGTTTCCCGATTATCGCCGTTCAGTTCGCTGATGTAAGGACTGTAGGCGATCTCCTTTGCATAGGCCTGCGGGTCGTTGCTTACCTGCCAAGCGGAGCGATAATTGTTCCGTATCAAGCGGGCGAAATCGAGGAAGGAATTCTCTCGTGTGTCGTAGCGTCGGAAATTCAATGGATAGGAGGATGCCTTTACGGTAGTTTTCCCGCCATGCCAATAAGCGTTGCTGCATCCATAGGCGGTCAGTCCGAAATAGTTTCGGCACTCCTTTGCCAGATTGCTCGTTCCCCAGCCACTTTCAAACGCCGCCTGTGCCAGAATGACCAGCGGATTCAGGTTGAAGGCGGCTCCTGCCGACACAGCTGCCGGTAGGCATTCTTTTACGAAGTTGATTTGCGCTGGTTTCATAATTCTCCGGGTCTGTCATCTTCACCACCTGCATTGGACTTATCTGTCTCTTGTCCAATACGTTCAATACTCACTTTGGCGATCATTTCGCGCAGCTTAACTCCCGGAGAATAGATTATTCGCGGCTTCCTGATCAATGATGCGTGAAAATCATCCGCATTTACCACTCCGGAGCTTCCGAGTGAGAGCCGGAAGTTGCCCAATGCACCCAATTGGACCACTTCGCCACGCAACAACGCTTCCTGCATGCAACGGATCAGTCCCAACAAGACGAGAGCCACGTCACCGTCGCTGGCTGTTGAACGGTCTGCCACCACATCGCAGATCGTGTCGAAATCCATCATACCAGTGACATTGGCCGAGGCATAATACCGCTTGGCATCGGTTGCCGCACCTTTGGTCAAGTCTTTTTTTAAAACAAGTTTGTACTTTACTGACATACGATTAATAGATTAAGGGTTAGTGATTTACTACATTACAAAGATACGGTGTCCTGAGGTTTGGCGGGAAAGGTATATACGGTTAGCTGAGGTTTTGGCGGTATTTCTTGTTTTTTTGTAAAATAATTGTCGGATTTCTTGCATGATACCAAAAAATGTCGTACATTTATAATGTATTAGAATGTTTAAATCAAAATTATTATGAATGATAAAAAAATAGAGCTTATATCGGCCAAAGGAGCCATGGGTGTTACCGAATTCGCGCTCCTTTATTTCCCGGAATCTCCCCCTGAGACTGCCTATAAAAGGATGTGGGTATGGATACGGACTTCGCGTGGTCTGAAAGAAAAACTTTTGGCTGCGGGATGGGTGAAATTCCAGAAACTTTATACGCCGAAGCAGGTCGCCTGCCTGGTTGAGCACTTGGGGGAACCTTAGAAAGAATAAACAACCGAAAGAGCCGCACGAAGCGTTCCTGCGGGAACTGTAGCCTTTCATTTAATACACAATAGTATGGTAATACAAAAAGAAGTCGAAGGTACTTACTTCGACTCTGCGTTCCAGACAGGGAGCGCCAGTTTGATGACCTTGAATCAGTACATCGGTAAGGTGAAGAGTGGTGAGTATGCGAGACCGATCGCCTATCTGCGTGGGCTTATCAAAGCCGGCAAGAAGGATGAAGCTAATGCTTACAAGAAAAAACTGCCCCTCTATGTCGCCGGCGGCGTGATGGAAGGAGGTCGTAAGTTGGAACACATGGCGCGCTATAGTGCTTGCATAGTGATCGATATAGACGATTCGCCTATACCCGTCCTTGAATTGCTCCGCCGGGCGGCTGAGTTCCCGTATGTGAAAGCCGGTCATGTCAGCCCTTCCGGGACCGGCGTCAAGCTCTTCATAATGGTCGACAGTGATTTGAAAAATCATAACTTGGCCTTTGAAATCGTCAAACACCATGTCGAAGTGGATCTTCCGGGCGTGAAGGTGGACGTCAGTGGAAAAGATCCGAACCGTGGCTGTTTCGCCGGCCATGATCCGAACGCTTTTTATAAGGAAGAATCTGAAGCGATCGAAATCCCCGTTGCTGATCCGGAGCCTCAGGCCGCTTCCGGACATTCCTCCGGAAGCGTGTGCTCCGGCACGCGGCTTTCGAACTACATTGACAAGTATGAACAAAGCAATACTTTTGTTGCCGGTAACCGTCATTCCTATCTTGTGAAGCTGTCCTCTGTCTTGAACAATGCCGGCTTTTCTCTCTACGACGCTGTCAGTGAGTGTGTCCGCCGTTACGGTTCGGCCGACTTTTCGGCTGCCGAGGTCGAGACAACAGTAAACGACATCTACCGACGCTACAGTGCCTCGCATGGGAGCTGTGCGTTCCGTCCGGACGGGACCAGTTCCGTCCCGAAGTCTGCCAAATCTGCCAAGTCTGCCACCCCCTTTCCCAAAATGGCACAAAAGGAGGCAGAATACGGTGAATGTGATGATATAGAGCTGGATAACACCCTTCTTCCTTGCTTTGACGAGAATATCTACGATCACTTGCCACCTCTTCTCACGGACATATTGAAATGTGCGTACAGTCGTACGGATCGCGACATTTTGCTGATTTCTTCGCTGACGCTTCTGAGCAGCGTGTCTCCTGGTGTCAAAGGTTCGTTGGGCGAACACGATTACACACCTGCCTTTTATTCGATTATAACCGGCGGTTCTGGAAGTGGGAAAGGGCGTATCGCTGCCCTGCAACGGATGCTCGAACCCTGGCAACAGTATATTTATGACAATTCTCGTCACCAGGTTGAAGAATATGAAGAGTTGCAGGAAGCATACGATAACTACAAGATGCATAAACGTCAGAAACAGACCTCCAAACAGCCGCTCGGTCCGGCTCCGTCAAAGCCGAAGGTGGTGAAACAGAGAAACCTTGCGCTGACGGGTAACGTCACGCAGGCCCGGCTCGTGGAACTGCTCGAAGCTAACTATCCTTACACATCCTGCATGGTCGATACAGAGATGGAGACGGTCTTGAGCATGTTCTCGCAGGATTTTGGCAAGTATAACGATGTGCTGAACAAGTCGTATCATCATGAACCTGTAGGCAGCTCGACGAAAAGCAGCGGATCGTTCATGGTCAAACGGCCCAACTTGGCACTACTGCTGAGCGGTACTCCTGCCATGCTTCCCCGCCTGATCCCTTCGACCGAAAACGGTCTCTTCAGCCGTATTCTGATGTACCGCATACCGGGAAGCGGGACCTATCGTCCGTTGACTTCGGCCGACGATAGCCCGGCAGCATCCGAATATTTTGAAAGTTGGGGGCAGCGTGTGCTCGATATCGGAGTTTTTCTCGACAACTCTCCGACCTGGGTCAAATTTAGTGATGCCCAACGTAAACGCCTCGATCGTTTTTTCGAGCGCGAGTACTACAATGTCCGTTCTTTCGGTAACGAAGACATGGAATCGACGGTCCTGCGCTATCGTCTGGCTATTTTTCGCATAGGAATGCAACTGACCGCGTTGCGCAAGGGCGAGAGTGGTTGCTCGGAGCGTGTCTGGACGATCAGCGACGATGATTTCGCCACCGCCTTCCATCTCGGCAAGGTTTGTCTGCAACATGCCTATGTCGTGGCTACATCGTTGCAGAGTGCTTCGTCGGAAGTGCACTTCCGGTTTCCACACCATTTGCGCAACTTGTTTGTCTCCCTTCTTGATTCTTTCAAACGCATTGACGTGGTCAAGGAAGCGAATGTCCGTGAAATTTCAGAATCGACTGTCGATAAATTCCTTCGGAAACTGCAAAAAAATGACTTAATCATCTCAGAAGGAAATGGTTATTACCGGAAGACGGAACGGGGAAAGCAGGTCGTCGAAATTTAAAAAGGCCCCGGCAGACTTGGCGGACTTTGGCAGGTTTTTCACTGAAAATCCGAAAAACTTCAAAAAACAGACCGGTAAGCATCGGGTCAATGACGGACAAGCACCCTTTCGAAACACAGTAGGCATCGGGGTTTTCTCTAAAAAGCACCGATTTTTGAACGAAAGTGGTATTAATGAATTTTTAGAATGCTGTTTTTGTAGATAAATCTCTGTGGATGAGCTATTTGGTGGATGTAAAAATGACGAAAAAAAACGATCGTTTCTTTTCGTCATTTTTACACCACAAAAATACATATACTTTTTAAAACCACAACCCTTTTCCTGGAAAAAAAATCTTATCTCTATATCCTTTCTTATCAATCAGATAGCAATTTAAGGACAAAAAACCACCTTTTCAACACGAACTCCAAAAAGAGGCGAAAAAAATGACGAAAAAAACGATCGTTTTTGCTATCAAAATACGAAAGTTAACACGTGTACATTATTAACGCGTGTACATATATATAGGACGAACATTTCAATTATTGTATTATTAATATTAAAGTTTAGATTATGAACAAGAAGATTTCTACTCTTTTGACAGCGGGCTTGTTGGTGACAAGTGCGTTGTGTGGTAGTGCTTGGGCGCAAACCCCTCTTACTATTAATGGAATTGAATTAGAGACTGTGGCAAATCCTGCTGCTAAAGCTACGTGGAAAAGCGGTCCGTATTTTGTTATTGCTGACGTGGATGATAGTGGCACGGCTACTGCAAGTGATGTTTTATTGAAAGTCGTAGCTTCACAAGATGGCAAAACCTTGACTTATTCAGGGGTAACCTTATCTGCCGGTGACCAGTCATTGGATTTGGAAGAGACAGCTTGGAATTTCTTGGAGTATCCTCAGAAAGATGCTCTTGGTAAAGATGATGGATATCTATATTCATTGCAAAACATCGGGACTGCTAAGCTTTTGACATTTGACAATACCAATGCTCTTATAACTGAAGCTTCTAAGAGCTCTCACGATGCAGAGAAAAATCAGTTTGCTCGTTTTGCTGTTGATGCTTCTGATAGTTATGACTCCCAGTTCAATCAGAAAGATAATTTGTATCTTTATACAAGTAAGGCATCTGGTAATCCTTTACAAATTGGTTCAGTTGTTTCACTTAATGTTTCGGGAAGCAAGATAATTCTTTGTAAACTCAAAACAAAGACATTAACCAATGATGAAGTTGCTGCATTGAACGATGTAATGGGGGGTGAAGGTTTTAACTTGGATTTCAAGGCTGATAACAAATACTCTTGGAAGAATGATAATTTGTCGAAGGTTAATCTGAAAGCTTTTTATGTAGGTTCTGAGATAGACTTGGAGAATGACATGGCTATCCCTGCCGGTGTTTATTTCGCAACTGCCTATCCGGAAGAATTGAACGGAACAGAAGTCGAGATCACTGATGAAATGGTAGAGCTGTTCTATCAATGTACTTTCTTGGCTATCGATCCGAAAGGCAATTATGACATCAACAAGGCTGATCGTGCTAATGGTATAGGTTATGAATTGACAACCGTTCAAGGTTCTGAAATGAATTTCTTTACAGGTGCTCGTACTTCAGATGACTATTCTTCCGGTGAGGAAGTTTATGTTGGTAATGCTTGTTTCTCAATCGAGGTCCCTGATCCAATGACGGCTCCGGAAGCTTACAATATTGTTGTAAGCGATATGCACGTGTTTGTTTCTGCCGATAAAAACCCGATAGAAAAACATGACGCTAAAAATGGTTATATCGGTGTAGTGACAGACCAAAAAGAAAATTATCTGGTAACAACTACAGTTGCAGATGCTTTGAGTTTCACAACTACCAATTCAACATTGATGGATGGTGATGATTTGGCGACGTTATTGCAGAAAGAAGATGCTCCTTCTATCTATACGATTCAGTTTGTAAGTGGTGAAAAGAAAGGAAATGAAACCGAATATAAGCAGTATCTGACCATAATGAAAAGTGGTAGTGCTTTTGCTTTGGCTTCAACTGTCGAATACGATGAGGCTGATCCGATGTATCAGTTTGTTGTAACTGCAATTGATAAGACCGATAAGACGATCACTTTTACAAATCGTCAGACTCAAAAATCGTTTGAAGTTTCTTTGTATGAAAACAAAGAAGGTGTTTATACTGTATATCCTGCAACTCAAACTAACGTGAATGTAGAATGGGTTGATGCTACAACGACAAATGAAGAGGTAGAGTTCAAACCAGTTGATTTGGCCAATACGAAGATCGTTCTGACTCCGTACACTGTTGAAGACAAGTTTGCTACATTCGTAAATAGAGCAGACGGCATGGGCTTGGTTCAATTTGAATTGGCTAAAAACAGTGATGCTGCAACAGCATTCTATGTAGGTGGTACGAGAGATGATGATGGTACTCTTCAGAAAGATGAAATCCTTGCTTATGTAGATGCAGATAACATGACCCAGTTTGAACTGATTAAGAGCGAAAAGCCGGTTAATGTATTGAATAAATACATCTATCTGAAAGATACCCGCATCCTGACTTCTACAGCAAGAGATACGGTTGCTTATTATACTTACGCCGTTAAAGCATTTGACGATGAAATTGATGATTATTATCTGGATGTTGATCGTTCGTATACATTAGCAGAGAAGGATGATGATAGCGCTGATAAGTTTATCATTAAGGTAAATATTGACGGTTCTGTTTCTTTGATTGAATATGCAGCAAATGCGATTACTGGAGCTCAAGTTGGTTTTGCTGGATCAGGAGATCCAAAAGACGATGAAGATAATGCTTGGCAAGAAGCTTTTAACTATGATTTGTCTGAAAAGATTAGTACTGGATTGAAAACTTTCATGGTGGAAGAGACTCCGGCTGTCAGTTTGGAAGCTATTCCGCAACACATCTCTATTGAAGTGGCTCGTGGTGGTTTCATGACTATGGATGAAAACAAGGATGCACGTTTAGCTATTGCAAGCGAGGCGGGTGAAGATTTGACATTCTGGGTTGATACGGTTCATTCAGATCGTAACATCCCGTCGTTCTATATTGCTAAAGGTGGTAACTTCCTGTACAATGCTGTAGACTCTGCAGAATATTATGCAGCTCGTAAAAACTACCGTTTCAATATGGAAAATCAGGCCAGTGGCGAAGCTAAGTTGATTTTCAAGGCCGGTGAATTGGTTTCTTCTGATACTTTACGTACAACGGTTGACGGTAAGTCTGTATTGGTCGCTGAAAAAGATAATGCCCCGAAAAAGATCAAAGGCAACTTAGCTAAGTTCCAATATCAGATCATTCTGGATGAAAATGGCAGTGATGAATATGTTATTCGTCAGGGTAAAAAATATGTTAGCCAGTATAATAACTATTTCTATATGGATGCAGACAAGAAGAATGCTGTTCGCTTCTTTATCGAATCACAGTCTGCTCCGACTGCTAACGAAGGTGTGGAAGTAGCAGCAATTAAGGTTATCGCTGGCGAAGGCAACGTGACGATTGCCGGTGCTCAGGGCAAGAAAGTTGTCATCAGCAACATCTTAGGCCAGGTAGTAGCTAACACGGTTGTTTCTTCTGACAACGCTACAATCGCTGCTCCGCAGGGTATCGTAGTCGTAGCTGTTGAAGGTGAAGAAGCTGTAAAAGCTATCGTTAAATAACGGTTGATACTAAAAAACAATACTGTCTATCGTAAGGGCGGTTCACGTACCGCCTTTACAGACATATGACATTTTATAATCAAATAATTCTAAATATCACCGTGCGGTATTTCCCGGACAGCCGGCCTTGCAGCCGTTACTTGGGAGCGACCAATTACCCCGCGAGGGGGAACAAGCGGTGAATATTAATACTAAAGTTAATGAAATTATAAGAAGTTCTTCTGCCCTTCCTTCTGTGAAGACCGGAGGCAGACAAAAAACAAGCCCCTGCAATCGTTTGGTTGCAAGGGCTTCGTTATATGATTACGTTGCAGTTCTTCTTGATCCTTCAAGGCTGTAATTCATTTCAATAGCGCCTCTACCTCTTTTTCCGGCAGTCCCGCAGTTTTGGCGATGGTGGCAAGATCCATGCCTGCTTGCTTCATGTTCAAGATGATTTTGCGCATTCCTTCGGTGATGCCTTTAGCTATTCCTTTTTCCTCCCCCTCCTCAAAACTTGTAGCCATGCAGGCAGCCAGGTCGCGTTCGGCTGCAATGCTTAGTTCGTATGCTAAGCGTTCTTTAGCGCTCATGCGTTGTAGTTCGATAGCGCTTTTGAGTTTTCGCAGGAGTTTGTCGTTTTGTATTGTTTCTTTTGATAACTGTCCCATAATGTCTATGTTGTTCATCGTGTATAAAAATTTTTTGTAAAACGTATCGCATTCCTCAAAGTTCAAGTTGAACTTTGGAAGCTCCAAGTAGATCTCATTCAGTGTTTCGCTGAACGGAATTTTCAGTTCACGGTCCATGCGCACGACATCCCAACGATATTTGTCTGTGTAGCGCGTATCGAGCCGGAAGTCCAAAAAGCAGACTACATACACTTTGTTGATATGATAGTTCCACCGTCTTCTTTCCTCTTCCTTTGCCAACCGGAACTTCTCGCTTTCTATATCAGCCTGCATTTGTATAACAAACGAAGCGTAGTAAAGTACACGGTCGGAGAAGTACTTTTGTCTCTTTTTCTGGATTTCGACAATGAAAAGCTCTCCATCCGATCCTTCACAAAACAAATCGAATACAGCTTTCCTGCTATCAGTATTGTTGCCTTGCATTTCCACGTTGTGGAATATGATATCTTTGATATCCTTGTTAAGCAGGCTGTTCAGGAAGCCGATTGTAAGCTCCTTGTTCGACACAGTGCCGAAAAACCTTTTAAACGCGTAATCCGATTTCGGATCAATAAACATGTCTGATTTCATAGTTTGACAGGTTTTAGGTCGCTATCCAATGCCGGATAGTGTAACAAAGATAATCGTTTATCTGAAAGCCGGAAAGTTTTGTTCGGAAAAAGTAGGGGAGGTGGCATTTCCTTTTGGGATTCGTTATGTATAAACATTCAATCGCATTATGAACGCTTTAGGATGTCGGATCGAATTGTCGATGTCGTTGTAAATGGGGCGATAGACAATATTGATCCCCTTTCCCCAACAAAGCCTCGTCCTCTTTTGTTATATTTATACGAAAGATAAAACTCAAATAGTAAAAGTATGGAAATTGTAAAAGTAGTAGGACGAGAAGTTCTTGATTCACGTGGTAACCCGACTGTTGAAGTAGATGTACATTTGGCTTCCGGCGCTTTTGGCCGTGCAGCTGTTCCCTCCGGCGCTTCTACCGGTGAAAACGAAGCAATCGAGCTTCGTGATGGCGACAAAAAACGCTATGGTGGCAAAGGCGTTCTGAAAGCTGTCGATAATGTAAATAATGTAATTGCTCCCGCTATCCTGGGCATGAGCGCCCTGAACCAGCGTGAGGTCGACCATAAACTGATTGAACTCGACGGTACGAAGACAAAGTCTAATTTAGGCGCCAACGCCATGTTAGGCGTTTCTCTGGCTGTTGCCAAGGCGGCAGCTAACTATTTGGACCTGCCTCTTTACCGTTATATCGGCGGGACGAATGCATATGTATTGCCTGTCCCGATGATGAATATTATCAATGGCGGTTCGCATTCTGATGCCCCGATCGCTTTCCAGGAATTTATGATCCGTCCGGTTGGAGCTTGCTGTTTCCGTGAAGGTTTGCGTATGGGGGCCGAAGTCTTCCATGCTTTGAAGAAGGTGTTGCACGATCGCGGCCTGAGTACGGCTGTCGGTGACGAAGGTGGTTTCGCTCCTGCTTTGGATGGAACGGAAGACGCTTTGAACTCCATCATGGCCGCTATTAAAGCTGCCGGATACGAGCCGGGTAAGGATGTGACGATCGCTATGGACTGTGCTTCTTCCGAATTCTATCATGATGGCGTATACGATTATACGAAATTTGAGGGAGCCAAAGGTGCTAAGCGTACTGCCGAGCAGCAGGTCGCTTATTTGTCCGAATTGGTTGCTAAATACCCGATCGACTCTATCGAGGACGGCATGGACGAAAACGACTGGGCCGGTTGGAAACTGTTGACTGAAGCGTTGGGAAGCAAATGCCAGTTGGTCGGTGACGACCTGTTCGTGACAAACGTAGAATTCCTGAAGAAAGGCATTGAGGAAGGCTGTGCCAATTCTATTCTGATCAAGGTGAACCAGATCGGTACGTTATCCGAAACACTGGATGCAATCGAAATGGCACACCGTAACGGTTATACTTCCGTCACTTCGCATCGTTCGGGTGAGACTGAAGATGCTACGATCGCCGATATCGCTGTTGCTACCAATAGCGGACAGATCAAAACCGGTTCTTTGAGCCGTTCGGACCGTATGGCGAAATACAACCAGTTGCTCCGTATTGAAGAAGAGTTGGGTGACTTGGCTGTTTATGGGTATAAGACTTACAAGAAGTAAGAATCTCTGTTAATGATTTAGATGTAAGTGAAGAGGGTTGCGTCAGTTTTTTGCGCAACCCTCTTTTTTTATTTATTTTCTCCATCTTTCGATTAACCGGCCTATCTCTCCGATCCAGAGAACCAGAGAAGTCGAGCCGATAATGGTTCCCCAGTCTTTCCAAGATAACGGGACGACACTGAACATCTCGCCGCCGAACGTGACGATCAGATATTGCCCGGCGATGATAAGCAGGGCCACCATCAGGAAACTCTTGCTCTCTTTGAGGTTGGCGAATGCCGAGCGGTCTTCCATAAACGCTTTTGCATTGAACATATTCCAGAATTGAAGCATCACGAAGAAACTGAAGAACCAGGATAGGTCGTGCGGCGTCAGTCCATCCTGTGCATGGAAGTGGAGCAACAATCCCATCAAAACGATTACGAATGCGAGGCCGACACCGAAAATATTGTAAGCCATCGGGCGGGTAATGATAAAGTCGCCGTCCTTACCGCTTCGGCGGGGTTTGTCTTTCATCACCCGTTCGTTAGGCGGCAGCGAAGCCAGTGCACCGGCGGCAAATGTATCCATAATCAGGTTTACCCAAAGCATCTGGGTGATCGTGAGCGGAGATTCGGTTCCTAACAGGGAGCCCAATAAGACGATCAGACAGGCCGCCACATTGATTGTCAACTGGAACAACAGGAATTTCTGGATGTTCCGGTACAGGGAACGTCCCCACATCACCGCACGGGTAATGCTACTGAACGAGTTGTCTATGATCGTGATGTCGCTTGCCTCTTTTGCCACGGAGGTTCCGTCTCCCATAGATAGTCCGACCTGTGCGGCTTTCAGGGCCGGGGCGTCGTTGGTACCGTCACCTGTGACGGCCACTACGGCTCCTTTTTGTTGCAACAATTGTACCAGGCGTTGTTTGTCAGTCGGTCGGGCGCGGCACATGATCTTCAAGTCGAGCACGCGATCCAGCGCTTCTTCGTCAGTCAAGGCTTCGAAGCCTGGGCCGGTGATGATGTTGCGTT
>ULQI01051886.1_pt1 | contig 11313 bp, 10 predicted proteins | sample 1954261 | NCBI WGS metagenome assembly ULQI01 (sample SAMEA4835650, study PRJEB28245) | human gut metagenome | biome: gut microbiome; material: fecal sample | place: Denmark | collected 2008 | reverse complement strand
AATGGGGAAAGTTAGAGAGATAATTATATAAATTCCAGTTTATTTTTTTGTTTTTCTCCTTCTTCTGACAATCGATTACTATAATATGGATGCTGTGGTAACCTCTTATATTTTGCTGCATAGGCATCATCTATTTCTTGTACATCAACCAACGTCTCCTCATTTATTCTATTGATTATTTCCTGAATTTCGCTTTCTTTTTCTCTAAGCTTATTTATTGTTTCTATTGCCAATCTATCCTTCTGCTCAAACAGTTCGTGAACATATCCTTTTGCCAATTGAAGATTGCTGAAATCTCTCGGAAATAGATTTTTGTAAACAATCATTGCCAACATCTTATCCCAATTAAGATCTGTATTATCTAATCTATGCATATATATTACAAATTCATTATATACATTTTTGAGGACTCGCATATCATCTATGTATAACGATAATCTCTGCAAAAAAACGGCATCAAAATTATCAAATATTTTTCCTTGCTTCAAATGTTTCATAAATTGCTCATATGCATTAGAGCCATCCAACACAGGTACAATCGGTATGATATAATCAAAAAATTTTGTTCTATCCTTCGTTATAAATATATCATCTCTTAAAAGATATAAGAATTTCAAAGGCTTGTATGAGTCATTTTTCTTTTTACTTCTCACTTTATTACGTCTTTGTATATTGGTAAGATTGTTTACTTCTCTTAATCTTTCAAAAATACTGTTAGCATTAAATCTATCCATATCCTCGAAGACAATTGCATCAGCCTCAACCTGTTCAAACAAATATAATACTTCATTTAGATATTTGTCAAAATAAGAATCCTCCTGCGATTCAAAAATTTCAATTTCATTCCCCTGAATGCTGATTCTATGAAATAAATTTTTGTTAATTTGAATTTTAATTAAATTATAGATACATGTAATGCTACTAATCACTGCAATAGCCGCCACTATAATGGCTGTGTAATTTCCTGTCAGTACCGATAATAACTCTTTGATAATTCCGTCCGATAAATTTCCTACAAAAGATGACATGGTTCCAAATAAAAGCAAATAAGTTACACTTCCCAACAGTAAGCTCAATATTGCTGTCATAAGAATTATCCCTTTTTTGCTTGTTTCCTTTTTTACCCTAAAGTTTGTCTGTGGGATCTTTTCAACTGGAATTTGATGTATTAGCTGATTTAATATCTTTCCTTCTAAGACAGACTCCCTAACTGTATTCACATCTTCTTCATCAGGGTTCCTAAAATGTGCCAATGATATATGTACAAAGTTGAGTTCACCGTGCTTTTTTTTATATGATTCTATAACACTGCTTTTTCCAGCACTATATGCACCAGAAATAGCTACATTTGTTATATCATTATTTTTTAAAGCAAAATCTATTGCCTCTTCATAAACTGAAATATCAGCCTCGTCTGTTGGAGTCAATTTCTGAAAAAAGTACTCTTTTGTTTCCATCGTCCCATCCCTTCAATTACACTCTAAGAACATTTATCTGGATTCTGATTACATCTATATACTGTTCTATTTTCTAAGCTGTGCCTGCAGTTCCTGAAAGCTTTCCAAGGCACTGTTTTCAATAATATCAGAAGCTAATTCATCCGGAACTAGCAAACTATCAAGATCAGCAAGTGACTTATCCTTAATCCAAAATATATCAAGGCTTGTCAACATATTCCATGATATCACCGTAATCAACGCCAAGAGTTTTACATATCTTACCTAGAACAGTAAGCGTCACTTCCTCATCCCGGCGAAGTTTTGTCATTGTATTTGGTGCAATCCTTGAAATTTTTCTAAGTTCTGCCTTGCTCATCTTTTTATCAACCAATAATTTCCACAAACGATTATATGAAACAGCCATGTCTGCCTCCTTCTATTTATATCTTTTAATAACATATCATACAACTCACTTTTTCGCAAGCTCATGCGATACTTTAGCAATGTCAGGAACCTATTATAATGATTAGGTCTTAAGAAAAAAATACCAGAAACGGTGTTTTCCATTACGCAAAAAAGAGCACCGATCTCTCGGTACTCTCCAGTGGAAGCAACGGGGCTCGAACCCGTGACCTCTCGCGTGTGAGGCGAACGCTCATCCCGGCTGAGCTATGCTTCCATATCTGCTATTATAGTCCTTTCGCAGAAAAATACAACCTCAATTTAAAAATTCCTCTTTCTCGAGCAAAAGCCGCATGGCCCACGGCGGCACCGCCGCTTCGTCATAGTCCTCCAGAAACAGAAACGCAGTCCGGTAGTCCGGGCGTTTTGCCGGATACCGCCCCTTTCCGTCCGTAAAATAGAGCAGTCCCGCCAGCTCTTTTAATTCTCCCTGTTCCAGAAGATCATTGACATAGGAAAATGCCGGGCGAAAATCCGTGCCGCCCCCGCCAAGGAGTGTAAAGTTCTTAAGAAACACCTCCATCTCCTGCTCACCCGTGATCTTTGCATCGCTTCGCACCGCATTGTCGCACTGTAAAACCCGGATCACGGAACGCGCAAAGAAACTGTCGCTCTGGTGCAGGATGTTTGCCGTCTCGCGCAAAAACTGTTCGACCAGTTCACCGCTGGTGGAATAGCTGGTGTCAATCACGATCACAAACTCGCGGATCTTCTCTACCTCCCTGCTCTCAAGCGGCTCGATAAGCGGCAGATTCCCGTATACCGAAAGTCCGTATGTGTAATAACTCAGATCAAATTCCTCCGGGTCGGCATGCAGTTCCTCGTGCAGCACGGCAAATTTCTGCAGGAAATCCCGGTAGCTTCGTCTGCTTTTCCCCGCCGCAAGCTGCGCCGCCAGAAGGTCTTCACCGTCCTTGGGCTTCTCTCCCCGCCGCTCCTGCTCCATGCGGGTCTGCCTGGCGATCTGATTCCACTTTTTCTGATTGTCCGCCGCAGCCGCACACTTTGCCGCATCGTTCTCCCTCTTCGGCCAATATTTGTGACTGTCCGTGTAAAATTCGCGCGCTAACGCCTGCCATTCCTCACAGACCGGCATTCCCTCCGCCGGCAGCGGGAAATAGCGCTCCCACAAAAGATCGTAGACGACGGCAGCCGACACGCCTTTTTTTTGTTCCCGCAGTTCTTCGTACAGCTTCTGGCGCGTCCAGCTTAAGATCCGTTTCGTACATTTTTTTCCCAGACCGTCAATCGTATATTCCACAGCAACATCACAGGCGAGATTCCACAGCCGCCTGTCGCGGTTCCCCGCAATCCACGGATGGGAGAAAATACAGTGCAGCACTGTGTGAAGATAGGCACGGTTTAGGTACGGTGCATTTTTCTCAAACACACGCAGTATCTGCTCTGTGGAGTAGAACAGATGTCCCCCGTCCGTGGCAAAGCTCTGCAACGACGCATCCGCCTGCGGCACAAGCGCCGAGAATGCGACGTCCAGATACCGCAATTCCAGGTACAGTTCGTTGCGCACATAAGAAAGTATCTTTTCCGCCATCTGCACTTCCCATTCTTCCTGTGTCTGTATATGTCCCATGCCATCTCTCCTCTTCCGGTTTCTTTTTCAAAATACCCTGCATCCGCACGTACTTTTCCGTGTAAAAACAATCTTAAAAATCGTCAAACGAATAGCACTCGTCCGGCGTTTTCTCCGCGAAATACTGCTGCATCAGATGAAGCAGCGCCGCCGCTCCCTCCGCCCAGTCCGCTTCCCCCGCGCGCATGGCACACGCCGCCACGTCCTCCCGCGTCAGAAACTTCCGGCTGCAGCAATCCTCCGCCAGTTCCAGATCCCGGTCATCCGTGATGCGGCGGATGAGATAACCGCTGTGCGCCTTCAGATACTCCTCGTAAAGTCCGCGCGGCGCCTCCGAAAGTTCCGCCGCATAGCGCACGCGGTCGAGTGCCAGCCGTCCCAGCGTTGCCTCCGATTCATCCACACACGCCTGCGGGAAAATCTTATCGTACTGTGCGAAATCGAGCACGTCCTCGCGGAAGCTCTGTCTCGCCCGGAATCCCTCCCCCACAATATTTCTGCCGAAAATATGTGCCGGCGCGATCTCGTCATAGCTCTCATAATATTCCGGAAACAGCAGCTTCGCCCACACGCCGTTTTCGCCGCTTAAGGTCACTTCCAGATCCGACGAAAGCTGTGCCAGCAAAAGCCTGAGCCCCGTCTTTTGCCCGGGGTCCGCATGCAGTAACAGCCGCGACAGGCTCCGGCAGTTCATAAATGCATCGCTCCCCAGCGTGTCTATCCCGCTTCCAAGCTCCAGTTCCGCCAGCTCCGTGGCATTATAAAAAGCAAAGTTTCCGATCTTTTTTATGCCCTCCGGCAGCGTCACGCGCGTTATGTATGCCCCCGCCAGTTCCGCAAGCGCATCGTCTGTCTCCGGTGCGCCGTCTGTCTCCGGCTCCGCCTGCATCTCCCCGTCCGGCGCTGTCTCCGGTGCGCCGTCTGCTCCCGGCTCCGCCTGCACATAACTGCACCGGCATTCTGCCGGGAGATGCGCCTGCGCCGCAAAGCAGTAGTCCCCGATCTCCGTAATCGCTCTTCCCTCTATCTCTGCCGGGAAACGCGGCTCCGGCGTCTCGCCAAACGCCCGAAGCAGCCGCGCGTCTCCCTCATTTGTCAGCTCCCAGTATAACTTATAGTTCATCTTCTGCTCCTAATGTAAACTCTACGCTCCATTATACGAAAGGCGTTTTTCTCTGTCAAATCTGCGTCATTCCGCCCAGCAGAATTCCGGTGTTGTCCCGGTAGATACCCGCGAAATCCGACATGGGAAGCGGATTTTCTCCCATCCCGGTCTCGATCGTGTAGCCCGGTCTGTCGTATTCCTGGATAAACCAGTCCTTATACCCGGCATATCCCGACTGCGTGGGCGTCTGCTCCACGGTATAGCCGCTGACACGCCCAAAATACTGCGCAATCTCGTAGGAGCGCGCCGGTTCATAGTCCAGATACTTCCAGTAGATGACCTCCCCCTGCGTGTGATACGCAAGGATCAGCCTGAAATCATGTGATCTGGTAAACGCGTACACCGCCTCGCTCTCGGGCGCCGTCAGGGGTACCTCTCCCACATAATCTCTGGGCGCCGGCTTCGTGTACCCCTGCGCATATTTAATTCTCTTTGCGTTTTCCCAGCCTGCCGGAAACTGTAGATTTAAATCTATGCCCTCGATATTCGCCTTCCATCCGGCCGGAAACGGAATTGCCGGATAATCCGATGCAATCTGCTGCGCCCGCCGGTAATACCCGCCGTCCGTAAGCAGCCCGTTCACCAGATCCACCCCGTCGGGATTGACGAGCGGCACAAGGAAAAGCCGGTACTCCTCAAACAGTTCCGCCGCCGGCACGCCGTAGAGCGCCGTTCCTTTTTCGTACGCCTGCGCATATTCCTCCGCAAATTTGAGCAGAACCGGCGTTGTGATGCTCTCATTTGCATGAAAAGATGCGTTGTAGAATACCTCTTTCTCCCCGTTTCCGATCTCCAGATACGAAATCGACTTTCCCATCACACTTTTGCCGATCTCCCCGCTCTTTAAAAACGGGTAGCGCGCCAAAAGCCCGTCAATCACTGCCGCTGTGAGCAGCGACGTATAAGGCACCTCCACCGACGTTACCGGGTCTTCAAAAAGGATCCGGTTCTCTCCCTCCTCCGTGGCGTATCCTCTCAGATACGGCAGCAGCTTTTCCCAGACAGATCGATCCACCACGCATATGCGGTCCGGCGTGCGGTCGGTCTGCAAAAAATCAGCGAGCGCCCGGCAGGTGTTCGTTCCAAAGATGCCGTCCACCAAAAGCGGATACCCCGCGCGCTTTAACGCCAGCTGCATGTAAGATACCAGGATTCCCCGGTCTCCCTGATACAGATTTTTCAAATTCTCCTTCTTTCCGGCACGAGAAACTCCTCCCCTGCCATACTCCTTCTTCTTATTTTATGCAGACACGCAGCCATTTAGCTGTCACTTTTCCACAGACGCAAAACGGACATGGGTGGAAAAACAGTCCGTGTCTTTCCCTCCATGTCCATTTTAAGATTGTTATAGGGCTCTCCGCCTCCGGTTAGCAGGCTTCGATCTCCTTGATACTGCATTCGTTGCCGGTCACAAGATACGTTTCATAGCTTCCACAATGCGGGCACTGTCTTCCGTAAGTAACCGTCTCATAGGTCTTCTGACAGTCCTCACAGATTGTGACCGCCGGAAGGGACTCAATTTTCATCTCGCACTCTGCGATCAGCGGATTCTTTTTGCGGTAAAATTCCCAGCACTCCGTCAGATATTCCGGCACAATACCGCTGACCTCACCGATGTCCAACGTGACAGATCCTATTTTTTTTAATTCGTTCTCCGCTGCAACCTGATCCAGCGTCTTTGCGATATGAACAATAATTCCCAGTTCGTGCATATGACTCCTCTTAATTCTTGTTGCGCTTGATCGCAAACTGACGCTTTAACGCATACGGTGCAATTGCTTTCAGTTTGTCCTCAGACTTCCACATACGGCTTGCATCCGGCAGATCACGTGTCAGATGGATCGCATCAAACTCACACTTCGTCGTACAGATTCCACAGCCGATACACTTATTCTCATCCACAACCGAAGCTCCGCAGCCGAGGCAGCGCTTTGCCTCTGTCTTGATCTGCTCCTCGGTGAGTGTGCAGCGCAAGTCGCGGAATGTCTCCTTTGCCACGCCGGCTTTTGTGCCCGGAATCTGGCGTTTTGCGTTGTCAAATGTCTCCACGTCGATGTTGTTCTTATCCAGCTCGATGAACTCTCTGCGGTTACGTCCGAGTGTTAAGCTCTGTCCCGGATTGACAAAACGATGCATGGATACAAATCCTTCTTTTCCTGCTGCAATGGCATCGATGGCAAAACGCGGTCCTGTGTATACATCACCGCCGACAAAGATATCCGGCTCTGCGGTCTGATAGGTTACCGGGTCAGCGATAGCTCCGCCGTTCGGTCTGATCTCCACTTTTGTTCCCTTTAACAGATCTCCCCAGACGATGGACTGTCCGATGGAAAGCAGCACGTTCTCGCACTCAACGGTCATCAGATCATTCTCATCATACTGCGGGTTGAAACGTCCGTCCGCATCCTTGACGGAGAGACACTTCTTGAAGACGATTGCCTTCACTTTTCCGTTCTCTGTCAGAATCTCCTTCGGACCCCAGGAATTGTTTACGGAAATGCCCTCTTCCTCAGCCTCTGCCACTTCATCCTTTGCCGCCGGCATGATGTCGCGGGACTCCAGACAGAACATGGAAACCTCACCGGAACCTGCGCGCAGCGCTGCTCTTGCCACATCGACTGCCACGTTACCGCCGCCGACAACGACGGTTCTTCCGGAAAGCTTTGTGCTCTCATCCAGGTTCACGCTTCTTAAGAATTCCACACCGGTCTTCACGCCATCAGCGTCCTCGCCCGGAACTCCGGCCTTGCGTCCGCCCTGTGCACCGATTGCCACGTAGAATGCCTTAAAGCCTTCCTCGCGGAGCTGCTGGATCGTCACGTCTTTTCCTACCTCTACGCCGCACTTGAAGGTAACGCCCATCTGGCGGAGAACCTCGATCTCTGCGTCAATGATATTTTTCTCCAGACGGAACGACGGAATACCGTTTAACAGCATACCGCCCGGACGAGACTCTTTCTCGAATACCGTTACCGGATAACCCATCTTTCTGCAGTAGAACGCTGCGGAAAGACCAGCCGGGCCGCCGCCGACAATCGCAATCTTCTGCGGCAGATCCACGCCGGTTCCAAGATGGTTGACAATCTCCGGGATATAGCGCTTATCCGCATGCATCTCCTGCTCTGCGATGAATTTCTTGATCTCATCGATGGCTACCGCCTGATCGATCGTTCCTCTGGTACATGCATCCTCACAGCGGCGGTTACAGATAGAACCACAGACTGCCGGGAACGGATTCTCGTTCTTGATCAGCTTTAAGGCATCCATGTATCTGCCTTCCGCTGCCATCTTCACATAACCCTGTACTGGAACGTGTGCCGGACAGGCAGTCTTACACGGAGCTGTACCGGTCTCATAGCAGTTGATCTGGTTCTTGTCACGGTAATCTGTGCTCCACTTCTCCGGTCCCCACTTTGTCGCATCCGGAAGCTCCTGCTTCGGATAAGTGATCTCACCGTTCTTTGTGCACAGCTTCTGTCCGAGCTTTGCAGCACCGGTCGGACAATACTCCACGCAGCGGCCGCATGCCACACAGTTTTCCTTGGTCACATGTGCGCGGTATGCAGAGCGGGACATGTTCGGTGTATTGAACAGCTGGGAGGTGCGCAGCGCGTTGCAGACGCCGACTGCACAGTTGCAGATTGCAAAAATCTTATCCTCGCCGTCGATATTGGTAATCTGATGTACATAACCCATCTTCTCGGCGCGCTCTAAAAGCTCTAACACTTCGTCAAGCTCCACATAGTGTCCTCTTCCGGTCTGTACCAGGAAGTCTGCCATATCGCCGACACCGATGCACCACTCGCCCTCGATATCGCCGGTTCCCTCTCCGCGGACTCTCTGCTGCAGACGGCAGGAACACTGCCCGATCGCATACTTGTCCTTGTATTTTTTCAGCCAGTGGGAAATGTGTTCCACATCTGCAGATTCCTGCGCTGCCGGAATTGCCTTCTCTACCGGGATAACATGCATACCGATACCGGCTCCGCCGAGCGGCACCATCGGTGTCACCTTCTCTAACGGAAGTCTTGACATATTCTCAAAGAAATCAGCGACCTCTGTGTGCTTTTCCACCTGCTCTTTGTTCATTACCATGAACTCGGCGCTTCCCGGTACATACATCGGCAGAATGTACTGCTTCTCATGCTGCGGATTCTCCCAGTTGTACTCGATGATTCCGACAACCGCCATCTCCTGCAGCAGCTTCTCAAGCTCTGCCTCCGGCTTCTTGGTCTTCTTTGCCAGCTTCGGAAGGGTAATCGGCTTGCGCACGTCCATGCACAGTGCCACTTCCGCCATCTCATCGGTAACCACACCTGCAAGACCCCAGTATTCCGGATCGTTTACCGTGAGCTTCTCCATACCAAGCTTGTACGGAATACGGTCGGTAATCTTTTTCCCGAGCTTTAAAATCAGTTCTCTTTCTTCTGCCATAACAGTCTCCTTTTTCCTTCGTTTTTCGTTGTTTTTCCTGTTTTTTTATTCTGTCTCGTCTGTTTTCGTCTTATATTTGCATAAATAGTGCGCACTCTAAGAGTGCGCATACTCATAGCCTGTGTATACCCATAAAATATGTATGCCGCTTCCGGCAGTTTTTAATTATTCCACTGTTTTACTTCCGTGCGAAGCCAGTCGTACCACGCATCCATCCCCTCGCCGGTGCGGGAAGAGATCGGAATGATCTGAATGTTCGGGTTCAGCTTCTTCACGCGCTCTTTGCATGCCTCGATGTCAAAATCAAAGTATGGAAGTACATCGATCTTGTTGATCAAAAGCACGTCGCAGATGGAAAACATTAACGGATATTTTAACGGCTTGTCATCCCCTTCCGGAACGCTTAAGATCATGGCGTTCTTTACGGCTCCCGTATCGAACTCTGCAGGGCAGACCAGATTGCCGACGTTCTCGAGAATGGCGAGATCCACGTCCTTTGTCTCGAGGCTCTCAATGCCCTGTCTCGTCATGTCCGCATCCAGATGGCACATGCCACCCGTATGGATCTGGATTGCCTTCGCGCCAGTCTGTGCGATCGTGTCGGCATCCACATCCGAATCGATATCCGCCTCCATGACTCCAATGCGCATCTCGTCTTTTAACGCGCCTATCGTCCGCACCAGCGTGGTCGTCTTTCCAGACCCCGGTGAAGACATCAGATTCAGAAGAAATGTTCTGTCTGCCTTTAACTCAGAACGAAGCACATCTGCTTCTCTGTCATTGTCTTCCAGAATGTTCTTCTTGATTTCAATCACCTTAAACTCACTCATTCGTATGCCCCTTTCCCTGTGCCGAGGTATTCCTTTGTTCGGTTGCGTTCTGGTCATACCTCATGTTTGTCTAAATTTTAACACACTTTTTCTGTGAAATCAACGCTATTTTGCACTATATTTACGGTTCTGTTTTTGTGCAATCTGCCATCTGGAATCTGGTATGACCAGTTTTCTTGCCAGAAGACAGACTTTTTTATGTAATAGGAAACTTCGTTCCTATTACACAAAAAGGAGAGCAGCGCAACAAGTGCTCTGCCCTCCTTCTTTTTAAACCTGTATGCGGTCTGCGATTTCTTTTCCAAGCGCCACCCGCTCATTCTGCACCCCTATGATCAGACTGTCCCGCAGCTTACGGATGACCTGTATGGTCTCTCCCTCCTCCACGTGATGCTGGCGCAGAAAATCGACTGCCTCCGGCAGCCCGAACATCCACTTGATCGTACATATATCTCCTGCCTGTGCTTTTGACAATGCATACATAAAAACCCCCTCCTTTTGTTCCCATTGTAAGTACCTCAATATCTGTTAGTCAATGAAAACATTTTTTATTATTATTCGCATTTTTTATCATTTAAGCATGAATTTTCTGGCATTTTCATTTTTTCGTGATATGTACGACTAATCGTTTTTTCTCATTTTCGCTCAATCGCGTGCGAGGGACAGTTCTCACAGCAGTTCCCGCAACGGAAGCAATGATTCCGATGAATCCGGTACGGCGCGCCCTCCTCAATGCACCGCTGCGGACATACTGCCGCGCAGGCGTCGCATCCCATGCAGGCTTCCGTGATGTATATCCCTTCTCCTTTACACCGACATCCCCAAGCGTGTAAGTCTCCCGGAAAATCGGATTTAACTTTATATCCATATCTTCTATAATCGGAATATATTATCTCCTTCCAAACTAAAACCCCAAGCTATCTGCATTAAGCAGAAAATATTTCATGCCCATGATTACAAATCCTTCCTCATTTCTCCAAGGCTTTTTTGTTCCATTTACTATAATAATCTTCTTAAATGAATCCGGAATATTACGGAGTGAATTAAGTTCCTGTGTCTGCTTCTCCTCAGAAGTCATATCATAAGCTACCTGAATATAATATCTCTGACTCCCCTGGTTCACTACAAAATCAACCTCTAACTGCTTATGAACCCTCTTTCCCTCACTATTCTTTGCAAATACATCCACAATACCGACATCCACATTGTAACCACGCACAAGCAGCTCATTATAAACAATGTTCTCCATAATATGAGTCGGCTCCTGCTGTCTGAAGTTCAGTCTGGCAATCATCAATGATAAGAACATTTGCACGATCCTCAGAATCCAAAGGAAGAATGGCATCCTTGATGATTCGGGTTGAAAGTATTGTTGTGAAACGGATCCAGTTA
>ULQI01045499.1_pt1 | contig 11342 bp, 12 predicted proteins | sample 1954261 | NCBI WGS metagenome assembly ULQI01 (sample SAMEA4835650, study PRJEB28245) | human gut metagenome | biome: gut microbiome; material: fecal sample | place: Denmark | collected 2008 | reverse complement strand
TATTTACGTTTATAATTAAGCATATTTATATTAAATTGTTTCAATTCATTAAAATATTTCTTTGCTAAATCTATATTTGGGAAATTTAAGCAACTTTCAAACTTTTTAACGGCATAATAAATATAACATTTTTTCATATAATATTTTCTATAATCATCAGGCAAATATTTTGTTGTATTTTCTAAAATCTCTATATATCCATCATACCTTTTTAAAATATTTTCCAAAGGTTCTTTTTTATGCGACAAGCTATCATCTCTAATTACATAAGTAGATACAATATTATCTATCTTGCCATATTTAAAATGATACATTAATGGTATTAAAATTTGATAATTTTGCCCATAACGACTTTCAAAAATCGTTTTTTGAGGATAAATTTTAAAAAAATATTCTGCTTTAAACATATATATTCCGGGATTACATTCAACACCCTCGTTATATACAATATCTTCACACCAATTTTTTGACTTATTATATAAATAACCAATAGTTTTATTTATATTCCATTCATTGGCAACTTTTGCTCTCGCAGCAACAAGCGCTATTTCTGTATTTCGCTCCAAATATTCAACTTTGCTCCTTATGCAGTCCTTTTCCAATATGTCATCCGAATCAGCTAACATTAAGTATTTACCGTTAAATATTTCTAAGCCTCTATTTACTGCAGCAGAAACTCCTTTGTTTTCTTGATATATATATATCCTTTCAATTTAAATTTTTCTTTATATGCTTCCGCAATTAAAGCTGTTTTATCATTAGAACCGTCATTAACTAAAATAAATTCTACATTGTCATATGTTTGTGCCAATACCGAATCCAAACAGCTTGCTAAATACTTCTCGCCGTTATAACAAGGAGTTATGATACTAACTAGTGGCTGCATTTGTTTTCCCCCGTATCATGAATTATAATTTACATTTTGCTCAATGAAAAATTATTTATACAAACTTTTTATTTTTGTCCTTAACTTACTCAATAATCTTTTTCTCAAACTTCTATTATCGTAATATTTTTCAATTAAACTGATAATATCTGCATCTGAATTATTAACTTCTTCAAAAAACTTATCCCTGTTTTTATGCATTTCAACAGATTTAATAGCAGACGAATTATGCTTTATTGCTTCTCTTAATTTAACTTCATAATAATCAGTCCGGTTTAAAACATCTGCTAAAACTTGTTTTCCCTTTTCACTGCTTGCCCAGCAAAGCGATACTCCTTCATCAATATTCATATCCAATATAATTTTTTCAATACCCCAAAAATCAGCTAAAGTAATATCACTTGCACGCTGTAATGTTTTAAACTTGCAATCATAGCACGAAGGTCTCAAATACAAATCTTTTAAGAAGCCTTTCATATACATATTATCGCCATGCTTTTCATAAAAAACATCACCATTAACTATGGATAATTTAAAATAATAATTCTTCCATCCGTCTTTTTTATCCATAAATGATATTTCTGTTATTTTACTCTTTAAATCTTGCTCCAATTTATCAATATAACGTTGCCAAACTAATGGCGATGGCACTCCATGACAAATAAAATCTACTGCCAGTAAATTCAAATAATCCTTTTGCAAATAACTTTTTAAACCAGCTACCTGGCACGGCGTACCTGCAAACAAAACTTTTTTACCGTTATCTAAATCACTTTTTACCTGTCTAAAAGTATTGCCAATATCACTTTGCACATACTTAGATGTATATAACTTCTTTAATTCATCTTTTTTATCTGCTCTGATATGGCATACATTCCAATTATCATCAAATGCTGCACCATAAATTACTGCTTGTTCTTTTATATACATATTCGCCAGAATGGCAAATCCCCCCCGGAAGAACTTTGTTTTGAAAAGTTCTTATCTTTTGCGCTACATGCAAAAGATGTTTTATCTTCACCAAAATTACCATACATATTTTTCAAAGGGCAAACCTTACAACACAATCCACAATCAATACATTTGTTTTTATCAATAACGGGATACTTAAAGCCTTCTGAATCCGCTTGCATAGTAATTGCATCTTTAGGACAAATTGCAAAACAAGCTGTGCAGCCGCTGCATTTTAAATTCTTCTGTTTCAATTTACTTTCTATATTCATTACAATATCAACCTTTAATATTTAATGCCTTACACAAAAATTCTTTGGACTTTTGACGCTCTCGTTCTAAAATTGCTTCAACATCAGGAAATTCTATTTCCATAGGATTCGTAATTTCGTAATTATTATCTTTAGAGACTTTGCGGTCTTCTAAATGAAACAATTGAAATAGCGTATCGATTCTTGAATCCATATTAAAAGTCGTATTCTCTCTAGAACATGTTACAAATGGTCGATGATTTAAAATTGAAAATACTGTACCATGAAAAGAATCTGTATACATCAAAGAACACTTCTTTATTAAATACAAAAATTCACTTGGAGATGAGCAATAATAGTCTATATTTTTTTATCCATTAAATCAACTATTTTTAATTGATATTTTTCTGATAAAGTTTGAATGTCTTTTTTTATCTTATCTGGCAATTGGCTTAAAAAATAAACCAATATATACTTTTCATCACGATACCAAACTGGTCTTTCTATAATTTTATCCCATTCATCTGTTGTTAATAATAAAGTAGGGTCAACTAAAACAGGTACTACTTTACCAGTTAAATCCTTTACTATTTTAGCCCCTGCATATTCTCGTACTGAAATAAAATCTATACCTTCAAGCCCCTTTTTTACTACATCTACTTTATCAGATTTTATTTCGCTCACACCAAAACTAGCCGCATATGCAATCCGCTTATTTCTATCAGCAAATTGCAAAAATTCATTTTTTAAATCTAAATTCTCCGGATTCCAAATCTGATCACTGCCTGCAATAAAATAATCATACCTGCTATTTAAATCATTTTTTATCTTATAATCAAAAACTATATTGATATATCTATCACTAAATTTTTTAGAATTATACTCGCGTATAAAATCATAAAAATACTTACCGCTGTTAACTAAATCTCTAAAACCTTTTCTATTAAATATATAGCGTCTTATATTATTTTTAGTTATTTGATTTTGTTCTACTTTTAAACAGTTGCCATAATACCATATACTTTCTGGAATAATATCTTTAGATAAATTTTTTAAATACTTCTGCAGAGCGTAATTCTGCAATCTGTTTCCATAATTGCAATAAGCATTTAATGTTATAATTCCAACTTTTTTCATAACTTAAATCCTTCTCCATTCTTACTGTCACTACCGCAAACAAATACCCCCGCAGTATATATAGCTAAAATTAGCCAAAAAATACGGGCAACCGCTTTATAAATAAAGACAGCATCACATAATCCATGCAGCATAAAAATAACTAAAGTATAGAAGCCAAACATATAAAAAATATTTATTTTCTGCTTTTTATGTAAATATTTAAGGCTATTATACAAAAAATATAAAAACGATATTATTCCCAATGAACCGGCAGCAGATAAGAAAAATAAAAATATATTATGGGCATGAACAAGAAGCTCTTTTGCCCCTTGCGGAAAGTAAACGGTTTTGTAATGTTCTGCCCATTTAGATAGACCAACACCAATAACCGGATTATCCATCCACATTTTTATAGAAGCCTGATAACCATACAAGCGCTCTATATCATAAGACCTGTGAAAAAATAAAAACTGTTCAGGATTAAATGCAAGATAAATCATAACTGCCAAAATTAAGCTTACTATTATTTTAGTAAATTTTTGCATACCCAAAACAAAAACAACTAATAGCAATGCAACAAGCATCCCTCTTGTTTTTGTTAAATATATTGAATATAACAACATAAATGTACACAAAAGCCAAAGAATTTTTAACTTAGCAGATTTTTCGGCATAAAAAAAATAACAAGATAACGGCAATATAAATCCCAAGGCTGACGCCCACAAGTTAACGCTTTTTAAAAGCGAACCCACCCTCGGAATATCTAAAACATAATATTCATAAATTGATAAAAAAAAGCCTGCTATTGCAACGGCAATTAAACCTGCTTTAATCCCCTGTCTAATATCTCCATATGTTTTCAAAGCATAAATACAAAAAAACGGCAGAGATGAATAGATAATTTCCAACGCTTTATTAATATTTTCTTTATCTAACGTAACAAATGAAGCTAACAGTATACACCCTAAAAATAAAATTATTCCTTTCATAAAATCCAAAGGAAATATTGAAAAACTTAATGTTTCTTTTTCATAAAATTTATAACAAAGAAATATCAAAACCATAATTAAAGCCACTGTAAATGATGGTTTGTAATATAAGCTAAAAACTGAAATAAATAATATAAAGGCAACAAAATTAAGTATAACATTATCTTTTTTAAGCATATTCATGTATAAGCTTCTCCCATTTATCCCAAACCGCTTTAGCATTATATTCTTTCATTGCGTCTTTAGCCCCCGCACTGAATTTTATTCTTAAATCTCTATTTAACATTAATTTTTTCAATCCAGCAGCAAATGCCTCTGCTCCGTCTTCTGTTAAAATGCCCGTTTCATTATCTTTTATCAATTCATTTACTGCCGGGCAACTTTTAAACCCAACACACGGTAAACCTGCGCTCATTGCTTCTCCCAATGCTAATCCAAACCCCTCTAAAGCACTTGGAAATGCAAAAACATCGCCGCTCAATAAAACTTCTGGTACATTTTGTGTAGCCCCACATAATTTTATCACTTTTTCCGCTTTATTATCTTTTATAAGTTTTATTAATTCATTATGGTATTTAACATCGCTACAACCTCCCCAAATTTCTACCTGCCAATTAGGGAACTCATCTTTTAGCTCAGCAAATGCTTTTATTAAAAGATGCGGACGTTTTTGCTTTTTATCTAATCTGCCAATATAAATAATTTTATATATCTTTTGTTTTCTGCAAGGTCTGCTTTGCTTATAATAAAAGGGAATTACATTTGGTATTTGTACAACTGGTATTTGAAAATAATTTTGTACTGCTTTTATATCATACTTCAATAGCACTTGAATACAATCAACTTTGCTCAAAGCTTCAATTTCATTTTTACTGCTATATACATTCAACATTAAATGCGTATTAGAATGGCACATTGCAATAACTGGCACTTTAATATTTAAGATATTTTTTAATATACAAACTCCTTGCAAATCATACGCGATAATTATATCTGGCTTAATTTCATCTATTACAGGTTCTAATTTTGTACTCCAATATTTGTTTTTTACATTATCATATGGGTTGTCATTACTAACTTTTTTAAATAATCTTAAAACTTCTCTTGCAAATTTTAAATACTTAGCAAATTTAGTTTGTGCACCGCTGCCATCAATATTTATAAAGCGCACTCTATCATCCAAGCTATAAAACGGCCTACCATTTTCCCAATCACAGCAAACGGCATAAACATCATAATTACGTTTTACAAACTCGTTTGACATATTACAAAAAACTCGTTCTGCCCCGCCGGCACTATTAACAACTTTCATAAAATTCAATAACATTATTTTCATAAAGTTTCTTCTTTCTAAATTATAATATATGATTCACTATTTCTATCTATTATAACTATTCAACAAAATTTCCCATCTATCCCAAATTTTTTCTGGTGCGTATTGTTCCATATCTTTTTTAGCAGCATTGCCCATTTCTACACGCAAAGCTTTATCATTTATAAGTTTTTCCAATGCTTCAGCAAAAGAATCTACCCCATCATCGCATAAGATACCTGTTTTTTCATTTTTTATAAGTTCATTAACGGCGGGACAGTTTTTATATCCAACAGAAGGCAGACCTACGCTCATTCCCTCTGCCAAGGCCATCCCAAAACCTTCATATGCGCTTGGGAATGCAAAAATATCAGCGTCTTTTAAAATAAGCGGCACTTTATCAGTAGAACCCTTTAAAAATACTCTATTTTGCAGATTATTTGTCTTAATTAAATGTTCTAACTCTAAATAATATGCTTTTTTATCTGGTGCGCCCCATAATTCTACTATCCAATTTTGATATTTATCAGCTAATTTTACAAAGGCTTCAATCAACAAATGTGGTCTTTTATGGTTTTTAGTTAAACGGCCCACAAAAATTATTTTGTAAACTTCTTTTTCGGCAGCTAAATCTGCGCTAAAATCAAATTGAGGTATAGCATTACCTATAGTAATAGTTTTAGCATTTGGTAAATGGCTTTTTATGTGCTCTTCAAAAGAAGGCATTAAAACCTGGTTAATTGTAGATTTTTCTACTGCCGGTATTTCTTCCAACGGATATGTATGAAAATAATCTTCCGGGTCGCCGTGCGACATTGTTATTACCGGCGTTTTGATTTTTAAATCGCACAGTAATGCTTTGGTTGCAGCAGGCTGAAAAGAAACTATTATTTCCGGCTGAATTTTAGTTAATAATTCTTTTAAGTTATTTAATAAATATTTTTTTGTAAAATCATTATTAACGGTTCTTGCCTTAATTTTACTAAACGTTCTTAAAAGTTCTCGTTTTATTTTCATATATAGCGGAAAATCTATACTTTTTCCATTATAATGCCGCAAATCATAACAGGTTACATTTTTATCTATCGGGTAAAAAAATTTGCCTGTTTTTTCATCGCTGTAAATTAAAGTTACATTATGCCCGCGTTTGGTCATTTCATTGGCAAAATTAACAGCAACTTTAGCAAGCCCGCCGCTGTCATCAACCATTTTTGCAAAATTTGCAAGTAAAATATTCATAAAATCACCTTAACTATTAAATTTTAAAACACTTTTTAATAAATTTTCATGACTATACTTAACATTTGCTTTTTTTAATTCACTCTCATAAATTTTACCGTTTATCTCTATAGTATTTATAAAATTCTCAAGTTGCCTTATAAATTTTTCTTCTGTTTGCATAGTTAAAATACGTCCCACATTAAACTCTTGCAAAACTTCTGGATTCATCTCTGGTGACTGCAAAAAAGGTTTATAAAATCCTATTGCAGTAAATAACATTGCACTCCAATGATAGCGATATCTTTCTGCAGCATAAGGCATTATAATTACATCAACACTCATCAATGCATTTTGCCATTCTAATCCAATCAGATTTTTATGCCAAAATTCAATATTACTATTGCCACTATACTTTTTTATATATTCTTCAAAAGCATTACTATCCTCCGTTGTTGCCGTAGCTCCTTGGATTATCAGCTTTACCTCTTTGTTAAATTTAGCTTTTTGAAATGCATCTAGAAAAAAACCTAAATTTTTTTCCTTACGGTATTGACCAAAAAAACCTATTTTTAACGGTGTATTAAAATTAAGTTTGTCATTAATCAATACATCCATGGGTTTAAAAACTGGCGGATCAATTAAAGCTAAATTTCTTAAATTAACATCTTTAAAATCGTTTCTTAAAGTTATAACCTTTAAATAAATATTACTATATTTTTTACATTTTTTTGCATATTTAATAAAGTTTTTCTTTTCACCGGGATTTATACCATGGAATATAAAAACTACAGGCACAGGCGAATTTTTTAATTTGCTATAGCCTAATGTCCGCAAATATCTATAAGTAGCTGTAGGAATAATGATTACATTACATAAATTTTGACAAGCTTTTTCATATGCAGAATCAAACCATTCTATACGTCTTTTTTCCCTTAACATAGAAAGCCAGATCTTTTTTAATTTCCCTGATCCCGCATAAGTTATTACTGACCCACCATTAAGATATTCTACATCTGCATTATAATTAAGTTTAAACTTAAAATTTTCAGGAACAAAAAAGCATGGATTATGTCCTTCTTTTTTTAATTCATCTACTAAAATACGATCAAACTCTACTTCATGTCCAGCTGGCATAATAATACTTTCCAAAATAGCTACGCGCATTATTTTTCTCCTTTTCTTTGTAAATCAATTAATTTTACATACTTAATTAAAGTATAAAAAAAGTGATTTACAGATAATATAATGCCTAATGCTCCATCTAAAAAGCCTTTTTTTAATATTCCCATTTGAATAAATCCAAAAAAAGCATGTCCAAATGCTTTAAAAAATCCTGTTTTCTTTCCATTCTGATACGCATTTTCTGCCCAAATTGTAGTATACTGATTAAATTTACTAAAATACTGATACCAATCTTTATATGTATAATGTTCTATATACCCCGGTAATATTTGTGTTTTATCTGCACATTCAGGATGCTCATGAACTTTATTAACCCACTTTACGTGTTTAGTTTTAAACAATCTTGCTACAAAATCCGGTTTTAAAACGCCATAATTAAAGGCTCTGCCAAAAGCAACAGATTTGCGCTTAATTTTATATTGAACATTGTCGTTTTTAGCTATTTGCTCTTTTATTGCAACTATAAGCTCACTGTTCAAACGTTCGTCAGCATCTAAATAAAGTATCCATTCTGTACTGACTTTATCCAAAGCAAAATTACGCTGCGCAGAAAAATCATCATCCCATCTGCGGTAAACAACTTTTGCTCCAACTGATTCTGCTAATTCTACGGTTTTATCAGAACTGCCTGAATCTATAATTAAAATTTTATCAGTACATTTTTTTGCATTATTAATAACGCTGAGTATATTTTCTTCTTCGTTTTTTGTTAAAATAGCAATAGTTATTTTACTCATTTTTACCTCTATTCAATCGTTATATTTTATTATACCATAATGAATTCAATCTTAGAATATCTTTACTTGCCAGTAATCTCTTACTATAATATATATAGTTAAGATATTACATTTTAACGTTTTTGTTTTTGAAAGGATTTATCATGTATACTTATCTTACTATTTCACTGTTAATTTATTTATTATCATACTCATTTTACCGTTTTGTTTCTCACGGTTTGGGGCATAAAGCGGAATATTTGCAAATGCGCCGGTTCATCCCATGTGCACTTTTAGCAACTTTACCATGCTATATAGCAGGCATTGACTTATTATCTTTTCAAACTATTATAAGCCTTATTACCGGTTTATTTTGGATTATTACGTATCCATTGCTTTATTTTTTTACCTACCATAAAACATCTACGGACTTCGGATTCCATTTTGATACAGTTTTCGGTATGTATATTATATCATGGTTATTATCATTAAAGTTTTTGGTTACAGCTTTTAATATTTTCCCTAAAGCACTTTTACTTATAATCTCAACTATTGAATTTCTTATCTTTTTAATTCCTTTTGCCCAATGGGTATATTATTATTTATACCGTTCATGCATTACAGAAGATGGGATGATGATGATTCAGGAAACGCATTACAATGAAATAATTGAGTTCTTTAAATCATTTTCTGTAATATTTAATATTATAACTTTCAACTCAGCAATTATATTGTATTTTGCTTTTATTTACAGTAATCTTGCATGCAGTCCTATCAATTTAAATATTGAACAAATCGCCAGTTTAGCAGCTATTTTTATGTTTTTAAGTATTTATTTATGGAAAAAAAGAAAGGGTGTTTTTGTCCGCACTGGAATCGTTGAATTATATCTTGATGTAAAAGAGTATTTTAAAACAACTATGCTTTATCAAACAAATATGGAAAAAAGAATTCAAAATTTGCAGGTAACACCTTCTCAACCGGTTTTTACCAAACCATCAACTATTATAATGGTAATAGGAGAATCTGCTTCACGTGATTATATGAGTGCCTTTACAGATTATCCTGACGAAACAACGCCATGGCTTTCTGAAAAAAAACATGACCCACATTTTATACTTTTTCCACATAGTTACGCAGTAGTCGCCCACACTGTAAGCGTACTTGAACGAGCATTAACAGAATTTAATCAATATAATGATAAACAGTTTTATACCTCATGTTCCATTATTGATATCGCCCATAAAGCAGGATATACAACTCATTGGTACAGCAATCAAGGTCATCTTGGCTGCGCCGATACACCCGTGACACTTGTAGCAAATACTTCCGGTACAGCAAAATGGACTAAACAAAACTTAAATCAAATTCAATATGACGAATCGTTACTGGATTATTTAGATGAAGTGGATCCACAAAAAAATAATTTTGTTGTTATTCATTTAAAAGGCAGCCATTTTAATTTTATTAACAGATATCCTCAATCTTATGCTAAATTCAGCGAGCAAGGAAAGTATGATTTAATTAATAATTATATTGATTCCATCACTTATACTGACAGCATTCTAAAACGTATTTGGGAATATGGTAAAACAAAGTTAAATATGCAGGCAATGTTATATTTTTCAGACCATGCAACAATTCCCGATAAAAGGCGCTCGCCTAATTTTGACGGTTTTGGTGCTTTGCGAATACCTATGTTTACATATTTTTCTGATGAATATATAAAAACATTTTCTAATACATTTGAAACACTAAAAAAACACGAAAATTATTATTTTACAAATGATTTAATTTATGATTTAATGTGTGGCATTTTAAATATACAATCAAATCATTATGATGAACGCAACAGTTTGGCATCGCCATTGTATCAATTTGATAAGGATAATTTAAAAGTTTGCTTTGGCCAGTTACCGTTAACCAAAGATTTAAACTAAAAGAGGAGATATGTTGATTGCTTTCGAAATTGCATTTACTATTTTTAAAATTTTTTGTTTGCAAAAATATTAAGTTTAAAAATTTAAAACTTCCGTTTTACTCCAAAATTAAACTTCGTAAAAATTCACATTTATTTTTAGGTGATAATTTTCGCGCTCGTGGACATCTATATATAAATATTGCAGATAATGCTTATTTGCATATCGGTAACAACTGTTTTTTTAATAATAATTGTAGCATTAATTGCCATAAAGATATTTTTATAGGAGATAATACAATTTTAGGGGAAAGCATATTAATTTACGACCACGACCATAAATTCGACTATAATACTGGCGCACAAACAAAAGGATATAATACAGCTTCTGTTTATATTGGCAATAATTGTTGGATTGGTTCCGGAACAATTATATTAAAGGGCAGTTATATAGAAGATAACTGCCTGATTGCCGCTGGTTCCATTATAAACGGAAAAATAAAAGAAAAATCATTAGTATATAATCAAATAAAAACTATTCAAATTGCAAATTATTCAAATATATAAATAAAACACACCTAAAGATTAGTGATATGCACCCAAAAAGTTGGACAAAATAATTAAGCTGTTCTTAAGGACTTGGTTCGGTATTCTACCGGGCTGAGTCCTTTTAATTTTACCTTTATCCTTCGGTTATTGTAATAATCTATATATTCATCTAACTTCTCTTTAAAATCTTCTATTGACTTAAACTTCTCAAAATAGAATAATTCTGACTTCAGCAGCCCAAAGAAATT
>ULQI01011628.1_pt1 | contig 11421 bp, 11 predicted proteins | sample 1954261 | NCBI WGS metagenome assembly ULQI01 (sample SAMEA4835650, study PRJEB28245) | human gut metagenome | biome: gut microbiome; material: fecal sample | place: Denmark | collected 2008 | reverse complement strand
CCAGCCGATTTTCAAAAGCAATATGCAGGATGTAGCAAGATATACTCTGGACGGCGCGCCGATTACATTCCCGGAAAATGGCGGATTCTATCCTGAAATTGCACAGCTTGTGGTTGGTGATTTTAGTCAGGCAGTATATTCCATTCGTCAGGATGTAACTGTCAAGATCCTGGATCAGGGTGTTATTCAGGATCCGGCCACAAAGGAAATCGTCTATAACCTGGCACAGCAGGATATGACAGCACTTCGTATTGTATTCCGCATGGGCTGGGCGCTTCCAAATCCGGCGACCAGAATGAATGAAGACCGTACCGGATGTGCATTTGCATATCTTGAACCAGGCACCCCTCTTGTTACCCAGAAAGTTACATTTACAGTAACAGATGGCAAGGAATCCAGTCCGACGGTTTATGAGGGAGTACGTATCAATGTAGATGGAGCTATCCTTGTGACCGGTGACAACGGAAAAGCAGAATTTAATCTGCGTGAAGGTACATACACAGCGAAGATTACCAAGAAAGGATATATCCCTGTGACAGAAACGTTCACTGTAGCAAAAGCAGCAGTAACAAAAGATATTACACTTGTAGAACGCGCCTGATAAGGGAGTGGTCGAATGTACGCATCATACGGTTATTACGAAACTACTTACCTGATGGGACGAAAACCTAAAATTCAGGAAGAGGATTTTCAATTCTGGGAGAAACAGGCTGAGCGTGTACTAAACCAGTACACATTCAACCGTTTAGCTTCAAATCTGGGGCTGATTACAACAGAAGTGAAAGCTTGCACTTGCGAGCTTGCGGAGCTTCTATATCAGGCGGACAAGAGCATACAGCAGGCAGCAGAACAAGGTGGCGTTTTGCAGTCGTATTCTAATGATGGAGAATCTGGAACTTTTGACCTGTCACAGTCTGTTTTTACAGAAGAAGGTAAGAGAAAAAAAGCAAGGGAGATTATCCACAGATATCTTGGACATACAGGACTCTTATACAGGGGAATATGAAAATGAACCGGAATTATATTCATACCATCACTTTATACAACCGGATTCAGGCAGCAGACAGCGAGGACAGAAAGGAGCACTGGAAAAAAACAGTGTTCCATAATTGTTTTTGGAAGTCTGTCATCAATACCGGATTTAGTGGAACACAGGCAAGTGTACAGAACTCCTATGTAGTACGAATCCCGCTGGATGACAGGTATCTGCCATATGCGAAATATAAAACTGATTCAGAGGAGCATTTTACAGTATCGCAGGGAGATATTGTCATATGTGGAGAATGCCTGGAAGAAATAACCGGAGAATCCGGCCAGACATCAGCACAGGTTCTGAACAGGCATAAACCGGAAGCATTCAAAATAACAGCTTTTTCGGACAATACAAAATTTCCAATTGCAAAACATTACCGATTGGGAGGCTGATACTGTGAAAGTGGAATTTAACTGGAATAAGACTGGTGATCAGATTGTAAGAGAAATGACCGGTGGGCGACAGGGGATGCTTTTTCTGGCAACTACGGCGGCAAGGCTGATGGATCCGTATGTGCCGGCAGACAACCTTGTACTTGCGCAGAACATTACGCTCAGTGCAGACGAAGATGTCGGACATGTAACATACAACAGCCCATATGCCCATTACCAGTATGAGGGTGAATTGTATGGTCCAAACTATCCAATCACTGACGGTGGGGAAGTTGTGGGATTTTTCTCGCCTCCTCATAAAACTCCGACAGGAAAAAGGCTGGAATACAGTACGTTCCGGCATCCGCTGGCAACTGATCACTGGGATAAAGCTATGATGACTGCACGAAAGGAAGATCTGGTGAAATCCTATGAGGAATATCTGAAACGGAGGTAAAACGTGACAAAGCACGATGCAATAAAGCAATATTTTGAACCCAAAGTAGAAGAACTGGCAGGAAATCTGCTTAACTTCAATTTTTCTCCGGAATCAGAGGACAGTATTTCACTGATCACAAATTATTCAGATAAGGTCAGAAAGAAGTACATTACCGGCGATGCACAGAAAGAGTATGGTTTTACGATTATTATTGTAAAATCCTATTCATCGGGATGTGATGATCTGAACCTGGAAGCAATGAATTTTGCACAGGCATTCATGGACTGGCTGGATGAGCAGGATGAAAAACGGGATTATCCGGATTTCGGGGAAAACTGCACAGTTGAAAAGATGGAATGCCTTCAAAATATGCCAAATCTGTCAGGAATTAACCAGGACGGGACAATGGCACGTTATATGATACAGGCAAGAGTGATTTACAAAGAAAGGAAGAAATGACTATGAAATTAACAAGAGAAGCATTAGCCCATTATCTGGATGCATCATGGAAAAAAGATCCGACGAAAGCAGAATGGGAAATTATCGGAGAAGATATCGAAGACATGTCTGTTGACCTGAATCCGGATGTAACTTCGAAAAAGAATATTCTTGGAAAAACAAAGACGAGTGATAAAGGATATGAGCCATCAATCAGTGCAGATCCGTACTATGCAGATCCGTCCATGAAAATCTATCCACATATCCGTGAAATTGCAATGGACAGACTGAAAGGTGATGCGTGCAAAACAGTTATGCTTGAGATTATTGTGGAAGACACGGAAGCAGCAAAACATCTTGCATACGCACAGGAAGTGCTTGTGAAACCGCAGTCTTATGGCGGCGATCCGGAAGGAATTAACTTCCCGTTCAACATTCACGAGGACGGCGACCGCATCAAAGGCTATGTAACCAATGAATCTCTCAAATCTGGAAAACCGGTATTTGCAGAAGGAGAGATTACAGTGTAAAAGAAAGAGGGGTGTCCGATTCGGACACCCTGAATTTTTGTAGAAAAGGAGAAGGTCATGGAACAAACTACTACACCAAACAAAATGAATACAATGGTAATCGATGATGGTAGTAAGACTTATACGATCGAAAACAAACAGGGGAAAAGCCTTGCAGAATTTTGCTTTCGTCCGGCAGATACCAATATTATAAGCCGCTACAAGGAAGTATCGAAATTCTTCCAGAATTTTGTCATCACAGAAGAAGATCCGGATATACAGAAATATGAAAAACAGGTAATTGAACAGATGAACTATCTGGTAAATGCAGATGCTGGAAACGCATTTTTTGGCATTATGGGACCGTTTTCGCCAATGCCGGACGGAACATTATTCTACGAAACATGCTTGGATGCGGTATGTAATGTGATCAATCAGGAGCTGGATGTTCGACTGGAGAAGATGCAGAAACGTACCGGCAAGTATACAAAGAAATATTACAAGCCGAAACGGAGAAAAAAATCATATCATGGACGATAAATGGAAGCTGCCATATTCGATTGAATTAAACGGAGAATTGTATGACATCCGGACAGACTTCCGGGTAATACTGGACATTCTTCAGGCAATGTCAGATCCTGAATTAACAGAACAGGAAAAGAATGTGGTGATGCTCCAGATCCTGTATTGCGATCCGGATGATATTCCAGAAGATTGTCTGGAAGATGCCTTGCTGAAAGGTAAAGAATTTATTGATTGTGGCATTTCGGAAGAGGAACATACATCAAGAATAAAACTGATGGACTGGGAACAGGATTCACCAATCATAGCACCGGCCATCAATAAAAACATCGGACGGGACATCAGGTCATTAAAATACCTGCACTGGTGGACTTTTATGGGTGCATATCTTGAAATCTATGAAGGGCTGTTCCATCAGGTGCTTATGATCCGGCAGAAAAAAGCCAAAAATCAAAAACTGGAAAAATGGGAAGCAGAATTTTACAGGAACAACAAGAAACTGATTGATCTGAAAAATAACAGCAGGGAACGTTCACAGGAAGAAAAAGATGCACTGAGAGAATTACTGGGTTATAGGAAGAAAACAAGGTGACAGTATGGCAGACGGAACGATTACGATTGATACAGCAATTGATAAAAAAGGCCTGAAAGTAGGCATCAGAGAAGTGGAAGAATCTGCAAAACGTGCAACTTCCTCGTTGGAAAAGAATATTGGAGAGAAGACGAGGCTTGCAATTCAGAAACAGATTGATGCACTGTCGAAATTAAATAATCAATATGTGCAGCAGGCACAGAAAGTTGATGAGCTTAAGCAGAAAATTAAAGATCTGTCTGCCCAGAAGGTTGAAACAGAAAGTTACAAAAATCTGACAAAGGAGATGGACAGTCTCTATAAAAAGTCCGCAGAACTTGAAAGTAAATTAAGTGAATGGTCAAAAATGGGTGTATCAGAGAAGTCACTTGGTTTTAAAGAAGTCGAAAAAGAACTGAATTCTGTAATACTCAAAATGGAAGAAGTAGAGCGAAAACAGGAAGAGATGCGTAAATCAGGAACAGCTTATGTAAATCCTGAAAACACGCAGAATTATCAGAGTGTCTCAGCAAAACTTACAGCAGAAGAACAGAAACTTCAGGACATGGGTAACAGGCTTGAAACATCGTACGCATCAATTGAACAGAAAATTAAGTCATGTGGGGAAGCGGCTCTTAAAGCAGGATCAAAGATGGAGACATTTACAAAGGCAACTCAGAAATTCTCAGGGAAGATGATTACGTTCGGATTAGATGGAATCAGGAGAAAAATCTACGAGGCGGCACAGGCTGCAAATAATCTTGTAAAAAGATTATTACAGATATCTTCCAATGCGATAATCAGTGGATTGAAAAGAATTTCTTCCGGTATATTTGCAATACATAAAACAGCAAATAAGAGCACGTTTTCATTAAAACGGATGCTTGCAACGTCATTGCTGATGGCAGCAGTGTTCAGGGGAATATCTGGTGCCATGAGTGGAGTAACAACCGGATTTCAAAATCTGGCACAGTATTCTCAGAGAACAAATGCAGATATATCCCTTTTGATGTCTTCACTGACACGGCTGAAAAATTCATTAGCAACTGCGTTCGCACCGATTCTGATGGTAATAGCACCAATCCTGAGCAGCTTCATTGACATGCTCTCACGGGCGGCTACGTATGTAGGAATGTTTTTTGCATCACTCACAGGACAGAAAACATTTACAAAAGCGGTCAAAGTTCAGGAAAATTATGCTGCAGGGTTGGGAAAAACAGCAACGAATGCAGAGAAAGCAGCCAAAGCACTTAAGCGGTATTTAAGTCCTCTGGACGAGATGTCCAGATATGAGTCTGAAGCAAACAATGATTCAGGCGGAAACTCAGGAGATGACGGATACACAGCACCTGCACCGGATCAGATGTTTGAGGAAGTTCCAATTGAGAACAAAATCAAAAAAATAGCCGATAAGATCAAGAAGTTTATAAAATCAGAGGATTGGGAAGGTCTGGGAAAATTCCTTGCTGACGAGATCAATAAGGGGATGCGGCATGTTTATGACGCTATCAGTTGGAAGAAAGCCGGACCTAAAATTACGAAATTTGTAAGAGCCTTTACCAGAACATTTAATAGTCTGGTGAAATATCTGGATTTTGACCTGTTAGGCAGAACAATAGGTGCCGGAATTAATACTGCAATACGAACGGCAAATCTTCTGATCGGAAACGGCGGTATTGATTTCAAACAGCTCGGAAGTAAGCTTTCACAGGGATTAAAAGGAGCTGTCAGGGAAATAAGCTGGACGGAGCTTGGCAACCTTCTCGGCAACTATTTCATGATCTCCTGGCACTTACTGAATGGCTTTGTTACCGACATGTCTAAGAAAAACGATGTCGGTTTAACAGGATGGGCAGAGATAGGAAAAGCTCTTGGAAAGACTGTAAATGGACTTTTTGATAAAGTGGATTTTTCTGAAATTGCACTTACCCTCACGGATGGATTAAACGGTGTTTTCGAATCATTGGAGAATTTTACCAAAACAGTCAGATGGGATATTCTGGAAATGAATGTAACCGATGGATTGAATACAGCATTTTCCAATATGAAATGGGAAGATGCAGGAAAGTCGCTGAATGATTTCATTGGCAATCTGGTTGGATTTCTGGTTGGCATTCTTAAAAATACGAACTGGGAAGAATTTGGCGAAGGTCTTGGCACTATGCTGAGTGAAATTGACTGGGGAAAATACCTGTGGGATATGATCATTGCAATCAAAGATGCAATAGGAACTCTGTTTGACGGTTTAGAGAAAGGTGGTACGGCCGGAAAGATTGCTGCATTCTTGGGTAAAGCATTTCTCGCTGTGAAGATAGCACAGATCACAGGTTTGGACAGTCTTATAAAACTACTGATAGGGGCAATTGGAAAGAAATTATTTACTTCTGAGAACATTGCCAGTATAGCAAGTTCGCTGAAAAACTTATTCAGTGGTGGTTCAAAAGAAGCAGGTGAGCTTTTGGGTGATCTTGGTGAAGCAGCAGCAGGATCTGGAAGCAAGTTCGGTACGCTTGCAAAAGAACTTGCCCCGTTAGTAGGAGAAGCAGGTCTGATTGTTGGAGTTGGAGCTGCAGCAGTATATGCGACATCGAAAATTGCGGGAATGGTGGAAAGTATGCAGGGCGGTAACGGAGTAGGCACTACATTTGGAAATACCATGGATAATTTCATTCAGACGCTCCAGCAGAGAGGAGATATCATATCCGGATCCGCAACAGAGATCTGGAAGCTGAAAGAATCTCTTGAAAAAGAAGGTATGACCGCAGAGGAAAAGGCATCTGCAACACAGAAACTCGTTGATAAACTGGGAGAAATGGGAGTGACTTCCGAACAGGCAACACTGGCATTTGAAACGTTACGACAGAAAGGTCTTATTACAGATGACATGTTTAATGTTCTGTCAGAATCCATTAAGACGCTTGGAAACGATACAACTAACATGGCCGGACAAATCAACCTCGGAAGCCAGAAGGCACAGGAATCTTACGATGATTTGAAGGTGGCTATTGGCAACCTGACAAATCAGATGCATCTCGGAACAGACGAGCAGGGACAGTTATTGAATGCACTGGAAAGAACAGTAGATTCCGGCGGTACAGCGCAGGATGCATATAACAACGTCATGGCAGCAGTGAAGGAGATGGGCGGAAATACAGAGACTGCAGCAAAGATCTTTGCAGAGGTATTCCCAAATGCAGTACAGGCAACAAAGACCAGCGTAGATACATCTATGACAGGGGCACAGCAGACTGTAACATCTACAACTTCAAAAATGAAGACGGATGCAGAAACAAATCTGGCAGGGGTTCAGAAAGCGGCAGAAGATGCGGCAGGCAGTGTAAATATATCGACTGTGAAAAACTGGGGTAACTCCGCGTCTGAGGTAGATAAGAATCTTGACCAGATGAAACAGCACGCAAACCTGAAGCTCGGGGAAATGCAGAAAACAGTGGATTCTCATTTTTCATCACAGTATAACACCATGACAAAGAAATGGGAAAAAGCAGGAGAACGCGTTTCACAGATTATTTCGAACATGGAGACATCGACAAGTAGACAGCTAAGCAAACTTGAAAGCCTGATGCGATCGGCTGGAACCAGAATGGGAAATAACCTGGCAAACGGAATCTCCGGAGCTATAACAGGAATCTCCAATACATTCAACGAAATCATCCGCAGGGTGAATAGTACGATCAGCAACATCAATGGTGCGATAGGAGGAATCGAACGTTCGTTTACGTTTAATTACAATTATACAAATCCGATCACGAAAACGACTGGAAGATATAGTTCATGGCTTAGCCTTCCAAGAGTAAACAGTGTCCCGTATCTTGCAAGCGGTGCGGTTATTCCTCCAAGATCGGAGTTTTTGGCCGTGCTGGGAGATCAGAAAAACGGAAACAATATCGAGGCACCAGAAGCACTGATCAGAAAAATTTTCAGAGAAGAGTCTCCGCAGGTGAAAGGCGGAAATACTTACAACATATCTGCACAGGCTAAGGGAAAGACCATCTTTGAGCTAGTGCTCGAGGAAGGAAAACTTAGTCAGGACCGTACAGGAAGAAATCCGTTTTTACTGACATAAGAGGTGAAATATGAAACAGGAAAAAATATTATTCAACGGAATCGAAATAAAACAGCCGGATTCGGGAAGCCTGGGAGTCTCTTTCGATACAACATACACAGACGATTCGGGACGGATTATGAGTGGAGTTGCACTTGCTACTCCACTCTTTACAGTAGAAGCTTACTCCTATAAAGCAACAGATCTCACCCTGCAGGAAATGTCACAAATTCTTCAGATTATAGACAAAGGGAAACCGTTCACTGTCAGATATCTTTCTGCACATTACGGTAAGTGGAGAACGGATGAATTTTATGTGGGAAAGGGAACTTTGACTGTGGGATCATGGGAAGCTTCTGAAGAAAGGTATGATGAGTTGAGTTTTAATCTTGTAGGAGTGAATCCGCTATGATAAATGCAAGTGTAGAATTTCGAAGAACGATGCAACGACGGACAGACTTCAAACCATCTGTAAGTATAACGTTTTTGGATGGCAGGACGGTAAACCTTACAGAACGCGATTTTTCGATAAACGGAAGTGAACTGACAGACGGAGCTGAGAGCAACAGCTTTCCACTGGGAGTAGCAATTGGAAGATCTTTTTCGATGGAGATCAAAAATCAAAATCAAAGATTTGAAGATTACAGCTTTTACAGGGCGATTGTCCGATTGCAGCTGCATTTTAAATTGGATTCTGAAATTATAGAAACAATTTATATGGGGAAATTTACAGTAACGACTCCAGAAACTTATGGAACAACTATTGCGGTACAGGCTGTGGATGATATGTATAAAGCTAATGCAAGTTATTCCACACAGTTAAAGTTTCCGGTAACACTGGGAGAAATGGTAATAGACTGTTGCAAACAATGTAATCTTCCGCTGGGGACAGCTGCTTTTAAAAACAGTAGCTTTTCTGTCAAAACAAAACCGGAAAACATAAGCTGCCGGGAGGTACTGGCACAAGCTGCAATGATAGCCGGTGGATATGCTAAAGTTGATAGAAATGGATATTTGCGAATCTGTACATATGACCTGTCAGTATTTGAACGGGAAGGTATGGGTTATGGTGGAAGCTTCGATAATAGTGAAAATGCTGAGTTCTATGTGGACGGAGACAACATTGACGGTGGAAATTTCGATGATTATTCTTCAGGCAATACGTTTGATTCTGGGACGTTTTTATCGATGGACGATTTCCATATGTTCTATGATTTTCTTTCGCCGCCACAGACAGATGCAGATGACGTGGTTATAACTGGAATACAGATTACCGATACAGCAGGAAAAACGCACCTCTGTGGCGAAGAGGGATATATCCTGAGTATAGAGAATCAACTCGCAAAGGGAAACGAGCAGAGCGCGGTAAATGCAATTGGAAAACTGATTAACGGTTTCAAATTCCGAGCTTTTTCGGGAGAATATATAGGTTATCCGCTTGCAGAGTTCGGGGATATCTGTTATGTCATTGATCAGAATGGAAACACATATCAGTCAATATTGACAGACATAACATACCGATTCAACGGAAAAACATCCCTGAAATGTAGTGCGGACAGTCCACTGAGAAACAGCAGCAAAGATGCATATAATTCAGACTATATCAAAGCAGTGATTGCCGCCCGGAATTACACTGATCAGGAAATGTCTGCCTACGACCTTGTCGTCCAGCAGATGAGCCAACTTGCTGCCAACACCATGGGATTTTACCAGACAACGGTCCATCAGGATAATGGCGCAGTGATCGTGTACAGACATGATAAGCCAAAGCTGAGTGAATCTAAGATAGTATACAAGTCCGGCATTGACGGATTTTTCGTGACACAGAATTATACCGGAAGGGATTCCACTACAGTATGGAAAGCCGGATTTGATTCTTCCGGAAATGCAGTGCTGAACATCCTGTCCGTGATAGGTATTCACTGGGACTGGGCAAGCGGCGGGACATTAAGCCTTGGCGGAAAAGGGAATGGAAACGGTGTTCTGAAAGTTTTTGATGAAAATGGAAAGTTAATCGGCCAGTGGGACAGAAGCGGTATTGTTGCACAGTCAGGGAAGTTTTCAGGGGACATAACCGGTGCCAGCGGTACTTTTTCAGGCAGATTGGATTCCCAGACAGGAAATATTGCAGGATGGGATATTTCAAGTAAGGGACTGAGTGCCGCAAAAATGAAGATCTACAGCAATAAGTCTATTAAGGCAAATGATTCACCGGATGATATTTTTACTGATGATCCTTATACGAGAATATATAAGGATGGTATTTTAACAGATCAGATATATGCAAATGAAATTAATTTTACACCTAAAAAGGGCAGCACGTATTACAAAGGCACCACGAAAACGGTAACTGTGGTAACGGATGTAAGCGGTTCAACTGTTAAGTCCACAAAATTAACATTCATAGATGGAATGCTGGTTCATGAGACAGTTTAAAAGGAGGGGCAACATGGCGATAACGATCAGAAAAGGACCATACGATAAGTTTGATGCACAGAAGCTTCAGGCGGGGGAAATGGCCATGGTGACAGAAGGAGATCCACATACCAGTGACGGCAGGGCAGTTTACGTATGCTTTTCCCCGGGTGATGTAAAGCGGATGGCAACTTATGAGGATATGGTTGAGAACGTGGACGCTTCTTGTAAAGAGGTCATTGACAGGCACATTGATGAAAAGACCGGTGCGGCACTGGAAGCCTGTAAAGAAGCTGCAAAAGCGGCGCAGGATGCGGCAAAAGGAACGATCCTTGCAAAATCTGATGCTGAGCTTGCGACAGCAGATGCACAGAATGCGGCAGGAGCAGCCAATGAGGCAGCGGAAAAGGCTCTTGAAGCTGTAAAAAAGTGTGAGGGTCTTATGGATAACACGAGGGTAACAGCACTTGAAGAAAAAATGGAAAAAGTACTGGAACTGCTTAAAAATGTTGTGTCTACGGAGTAGACCCATGAGCAGGTCTGGGATTCCCACGTAGGGAAAATAGAAACGGTAACTAAAAATCAGACACAGAAAGGAAAATAATATGTCAGTAAAAACAGTACAGGCCGTGATTGATGGCCAGACACACAACCTTACCCTGAACAGCAGTACAGGGAAATATGAAGCAACGATCACAGCACCCGGTAAATCCAGCTATACATTAAGCGGGCATTATTATCCGGTCACTGTAAAAGCAACAGATGATGCCGGGAATACCACTACAAAAACAGATTCAGATGCAACGCTTGGCAGTTCCCTTAAGCTGCAGGTTAAAGAAAAAGTCGCACCGGTCATTGCGATCACAGCACCGACAGCAGGAAGTTACATTATCAACAGTAAACCTGCGATCACATTTAAGATCACAGATGATGATTCCGGTGTCAATCCGACAACCATTGGGGTTACGATCGATTCCGGTTCGAAAATTACCGGAGATTCCATCACAAAGAAAGCAGTATCAGGTGGTTACGAATGTACATACACACCAGACACGGCACT
>ULQI01031753.1_pt1 | contig 11435 bp, 8 predicted proteins | sample 1954261 | NCBI WGS metagenome assembly ULQI01 (sample SAMEA4835650, study PRJEB28245) | human gut metagenome | biome: gut microbiome; material: fecal sample | place: Denmark | collected 2008 | reverse complement strand
TGCTGGCAGCAACCAACCGTGTAGATATCCTGGATCCTGCCATTTTAAGACCGGGGCGTTTTGACCGGAAGATCAGTGTGAACAGACCGGATGTCGGAGGCAGGGAAGAGATCCTGATGGTACATGCCAAGAACAGACCTCTTGCAGAGGATGTAGACCTGAAGCAGGTGGCACAGACGACAGCCGGATTTACCGGTGCGGATCTGGAGAATCTTCTGAATGAGGCGTCCATTATGGCAGCCAAGGAAGAAAGGGCTTTTATCATCCAGGATGATATTAAACGGGCTTTCATTAAAGTAGGAATTGGCGCAGAGAAGAAGAGCCGGGTGATTTCAGACAAGGAAAAGAAGATCACTGCTTATCATGAGGCAGGTCATGCGATCCTGTTTCATGTACTGCCGGATGTGGGACCTGTCTATACAGTTTCTATCATTCCAACCGGTAATGGTGCAGCGGGTTATACCATGCCGCTGCCGGAGAAGGATGAGATGTTTATCACAAAGGGGCAGCTTCTGCAGGATATTATGGTGTCTCTTGGAGGACGTATTGCAGAGGAGATTATTTTCGGTGATATTACTACAGGCGCTTCCAGTGATATCAAGAAGGCAACCTCTGCAGCCAGAGATATGGTGACCAGGTATGGTATGTCTGAGAATATTGGCGTGATCAATTATAACAGCGATGATGATGAGGTATTCATCGGAAGAGATCTGGCTCATGCAAAGAATCACAGTGAACTGATCTCGGGAGAAATTGACAGAGAAGTAAAGGCCATTATTGATGACTGCTATAAGAAGGCAAAGGATATTATATTGGCACACATGGATGTACTGCATCACTGTGCAGAACTGTTGATCGTTAAGGAAAAGATTGGCAGGGAAGAGTTTGAGGCATTGTTTGACCAGAAGGAGAATGATCCGGAAAGCTTTTTCGAAAACCATGAAATTGGTGAAAGTGCACAAAAATGATGGTGCGAATTTGTAATATTTGTGAATTGTAGGAATTTACACAAAATGGGGGCTATGCTATTATACTACTTGTAACCCCCCCCAATACATTATATAGTTTTTGCTATACCCCATAAGAAAGAAATACCTTCTCTAAAAAGAACAGTACACGTACTGTTCTTTTTACTTTATATTGATAAAAGAGGCTATTTCGGATAAAATAAGAAGTGGATTTTGAAGGGAGCAGCCAGGTATGTTTTTGGATATAAACCGCCTGAGAAAGGCGGAGTATGAAACGCAGTATATTAATGGGATGAGACCTGTTTTCAACAAGAAGGCACTGTTCAGCGATACGACGGAAGATTATGTGACTCCGGCAGAACCGGAGCCATATTCATATGTAATGATCCGTTTCCGGACAGCGGTAAATAATGTAGACCGAATCTTTCTTGTACATGGAGAAGCAAGGCATCTGATGATGCGGGAATCCAAGGATGAATATTTTGAATACTTTTCCTGTGAAATGGAACTGGAGAATACAGAGTTTTCCTATTATTTCATTGTAGAAGCCGGCAAGCTGAACTGCTTTTATGATACGAGAGGTGTAGTGAAGGAAGTGCGGCCAGAGTATCAGTTCCGTATCATTCCCGGGTTTAAGACACCGGAGTGGGCCAAGGGTGCTGTTATGTATCAGATCTATGTAGACCGGTTTTATAACGGAGATCCTGCCAATGATGTACTCACCGGGGAATATCAGTATATCGGTGACAAGACAGTGAAGGTGGATGACTGGGAGAAATATCCGGCAGCCATGGGCGTCCGTGAATTTTATGGCGGTGATCTGCAGGGTGTTCTTGACAAGATGGATTATCTGCAGGATCTGGGTATTGATGTTATTTATTTCAATCCCCTGTTTGTGTCCCCGTCCAACCACAAATACGATATTCAGGATTATGACTATATTGATCCCCATTTTGGCAGGATCGTCAGTGATGAGGGAGAGCTTCTTTCCCACGATCAGAGGGAGAACCGTTTTGCATCCCGTTATATTGACCGGGTGACGAATAAGGCTAATCTGGAAGCAAGTAATGCCCTGTTTGCAGAGCTGGTGGCAGAAGCGCATAAGCGCGGCATAAGGGTTATTCTGGATGGTGTGTTCAATCATTGCGGTTCCTTTAATAAATGGATGGACAGAGAGCGCATTTACGAGAATGCAGAAGGTTATGAAAAGGGTGCCTATATTGAAAAGGAAAGTCCCTATCATAGTTACTTCAAATTCCATAATGACAATGCATGGCCCTATAATGGCAGCTATGACGGCTGGTGGGGGCATGACACACTGCCAAAGCTGAATTATGAGGATTCCAGGGAGTTATATGCTTACATTCTCCGTATTGCGGCCAAGTGGGTAGCACCTCCTTACAACGCAGATGGATGGAGGCTGGATGTGGCAGCAGATCTTGGCTACAGTCCGGAAACCAATCACAGGTTCTGGAAGGACTTCCGCAGGGCGGTAAGAGAGGCCAATCCGGAGGCAATCGTACTGGCAGAGCATTACGGAAGTCCGAGGGCATGGCTGAATGGCAAGGAATGGGATACGGTTATGAACTATGATGCCTTTATGGAGCCTGTGACCTGGTTCCTTACGGGAATGCAGAAGCACAGTGATGATTTCCGCGGAGATATGCTGGGAAATGCGGATAATTTTATCGGAGCCATGAAGCATCATATGTCTGATTTCACGACACCATCTCTGCAGATTGCCATGAATGAGCTGTCAAACCATGATCATTCACGTTTTCTGACAAGAACAAACAGGAGAGTAGGACGTACCAATAATCTGGGACCGCAGGCAGCGAATGAAGGAACCAATAAGGCTGTTATGCGGGAAGCTGTTGTCATGCAGATGACATGGCCTGGTGCGCCTACAATTTATTATGGAGATGAAGCCGGTGTCTGTGGCTTTACCGATCCTGACAACAGAAGAACCTATCCCTGGGGGAAAGAAGATCAGGAAATGATCCGGTTTCATAAGGAAATGATCAGGATTCATAAGGCATGCCGGGAGCTGCTGACAGGTTCCTTGAAGATTATGAGCGGAGATTATAACCTGATCTCCTATGGACGTTTCAACAGACAGGCACAGACCATCGTGGTGGTGAATAATAATGATCATGAGGTGTCCAAAGATCTGACTGTATGGTATCTTGGCATTCCAAAGGAAAGTACCATGAAGTGTCTGATGCTTACGGAGAAAGATGGTTTTAGTACAGAAGAGGTGGAATATACGGTATCCGGTGGCAAGGTATATCTGGTAATGCCACCGATATCGGCTATCGTACTCAGACATGAAAATCTGGTACCTTTGCAGAAAAAGAAAAAATTCTTTTCTTTTGAGGAGTAGAATGAAATTATCGGAAAACCCGGAAATACGGCAAATGGCCGATCCTGTGATGCCGATAGAAGAAAAATATAAAAGTAGTAAAATAGTACTTGTTTTTTTAAAAGCAGGTGCTATCATTAGAGTAGAAGAAGTATCAAAGTATGGATTCTCCCCGTTTTGCCGGGAGGATCGGGGAAGGAAGTGTATCTTATGAAATCGGCAAAACTTAAAAAAGTATTACTCTGTTTTGCACTGGTGCTTGTCCTTGGCGGCGGCAGTATTGCTTACTACAATGTAGCTGGCAGAACTGATGGCGCATTAACAGATCAGGCAGCAACAAGAGACGCAGGAGTTCCCGCTGACGGAATTGTTTACATTGAACCTGAGATGGTCAGTCTTGCAGATGCCCTCACAGGGACAGCTGATTCCCAGGCCGCAGCAAAGGCAGCCTTCGATATCGTAAATGCGAAGAGACAGGAAGCCGGACTTTCCGCACTTACATGGAACAGTGGTCTTGAGCAGGCATCCTCAGTCAGAGCTGTAGAAGCATCCCAGTCATTCTCACACACCAGACCTGATGGTTCCGACTGGTGGACCGTTAACAGCAATCTGATGTATGGTGAGAATCTCGCCAAGGGATATGCAAGTGCAGATTCTGCAGTTACAGCATGGATGAATTCTCCTACCCATAAAGCTAATATTATGGATGCAGAGTTCACATCAGGTGCGATTGCTATTCATGTAAATAGCAACGGACAGTGGTTCTGGGCACAGGAATTCGGATTCTAAACGTACATAAGAAGGGCCTCCGGAGTTAAAGCTTCGGAGGCTCTTTTTGTGTACATAATAGACAAAAATAGGTGAAATGAAATGTAAAAAATGTAGAAAATGTAAAAATCTATTGTAACATCAGAGGAATGATGTTAACATGAAAACAACTTAATTCGGAGTCAGAAATAATAAATTCGATATTCGAATTAATAGACTGAAAGGTAATGAAAAATGCAGAAGCGTGGATTAAAGGATATTAAGAGACGAAACAGGCATGTGATATTACAGACTGTTCTGGATAATAAAAAACTATCCCGTGTCGAGATTGCACAGAAAACAGAGCTGGCACCCAGTACGGTATCTACTTTAGTGGCAGAAATGATAGAACAGGGGTATCTGATAGAAAGTGGAAGCCAGATCACAGCAGGGCGAAGCCGCACAGAGCTGACACTGAATCCTGATTACGGAACAATAGCAGTTCTGGAGGTTAATCGTAAAGGTGTTGAGTTGAGTGTCTATGATATGGCACTGCAGGTGATAGAAAGAAAGAAATTGTCGGAACAGTGCCTTACAGGAAATGAACTGTTTGATGAAATCACAAATGCGGTTGATGTCTATTATAAAAAGGAACGGCCGCTGGCAGGGATCGGACTGCTGTTCCAGCAGGATATGAGGGAAAGTGATTTCCGTATCATGTATTCTACAGGAGCTGCAGCAGCAAGCATTACTTTGAAGGAAGCACTGGTTTCCAGATACAAGATTTTTGTGACAGAAGATTATGGAGAGGTTTATAACGTTTCCAGGGCATTGTCAGAGCAGAAAAAGGGTGAGGTGCGAAACAGCGCACATATCAGTCTTGGTGAAAGGGTAGTCATCAATGTAACACAGGAAAACATGATTGTACCGATTCGAAGTGATTTCTTCGAAACAGCAACCAGCTTCCTGGAAGACCTTGTTCCTGAAACGGAGGGAAAGAAGACAGGTTCTGATAGAATGAAGAATCTTGTGATGATCATTCAGCTTCTGTGTATGATATTTCCGCTGAACATTATTTTCCTGTCGGGAACAGATATTTTAGACAAAGAGGATGAGAAAACGATCCGGAGGCAGCTTGCAGAAAAGCTTCCGGAAAAGCTTCCGGAAAAGCTGATCCCACAGATCCGGTTTTTATTTCAGAAATCGACAGAGCAATGCACAAACAGTTATGCGCAGCGTCTGAGATCAGATATTCTATTTAATCATTAACAGGAGGTAGCTTATGAAATTCAAGGAGCTTATTGAAGGTAACAAATTCAGTCTGGTTGTGAGTCTGCCGTCCAACAATCTGGAGCTGGCAAAAGCAGCTCTTGACGGGGGCGCACAGGCAGTCAAGGTTCACTGCAATGTATGGCATAGAGCAAGTGGCCATACCTTTGGAACCTACGCGGAGAACAGAGAGTTTCTGCAGCAGCTGATCACACTTTGCAAGGATGTGCCGGTTGGACTGGTTCCAGGTGGTGAAGATGCATTTATCACACCGGAGGAAAGACTGGAACTGGAAAATATGGGACTTGGATTTTTCAGCTCCTACAGTCAGCATTTACCCTGCCATATGATGGAGAGCAAGGTGCTGACGAAAATGGTAGCTATTGATTATACTTATACAGGGAATACACTGGATGCAGTTCGGAGCTCAGGTATTGATGTGCTGGAATGTTCAGTCCAGCCTGGTGAAAACTACGGAACAGATTTAAACTATGCAGATATTTTGCGGTACAGTGATATCGTAACAAAATCCGGAAAGCCATGTCTGATCCCCACGCAGAGGAAGATCAAACCATGCGAGGTGAAGCATCTGTATGAAGCGGGCTGCAAGGCAGTCATGATAGGTGCTATCGTGATGGGAAAAGAGCCTGATGCGAAACAGCTTCAGGCAGTAACATCAGCATTCAGGGAAGCTATAGATGCCCTGTAATCGAGAAACTCAACTCGCCAATGAGTGAGTGAAAATAAAAAAGAAAAAGGAGAGATCATTATGTTGCAAGGTTTCCTGATCATTCTGATTTTTGTCATCATCGCAGCACTCATGATGACGAAAAAAATTCCTACCCTTCTGGCTTTGCCTCTTATGGCAGTTATTATCTGTATTATTGCAGGTGTTCCTGCAGTCGGGGTTGACGCAGAAGGCGTAGAGATCGGCTGGCTTCAGACAGTACTGGAAGCAGGTACCGTCCGTATGGGCAGTGCGATCATGGCAGTTATTTTCGGAGCATGGCTTGGACAGCTTATGAACAAGACCGGTGTTACTGAAAACATCATTAAAAAGAGTGCAGAGCTTGGAGGGGACAGACCTCTGGTTGTTACTCTGATCATGGTTGTTGCCTGTGCAGTCCTGTTCACTACACTGAGCGGACTGGGTTCTATCATCATGGTTGGATCTATCGTATTACCGATCCTCATTTCTGTCGGCGTTCCGGCAATGAGTGCAGCCTGCATTTTCCTGATGGCATTTACATGCGGCCTTACCTTTAATATTGCGAACTGGAAGACATTCTCCAGTATCTTCGGACTGGAAATTGACCAAATCAAGGGCTTCGAGGTGTACATGCTGATCGCAACAGCAATCGCAACCATTATTCTTGTCCTGGTTGAGTTCAAGCGTAACGGTGTGAAGTTTGCTTTTTCTGCGCCTGTTGAAGAAAGCAAGCCGGCAAAGCAGTTAACAGGTATCAGAGGCGGGCTGGCAATGATCACACCACTGATCCCCATTGTACTTGTAGCTGCGTTTAAGGTTCCTGTATGTCCTGCATTTATGGTAGGTATTGCATGGATCCTGATCTTCACCTCAAAGAGCTTTTCAAAGGCAATGAATATGCTGGTAAAGACCTGCTATGATGGCATTACAGATGGTGGTCCAGCTATTATCCTGATGATCGGTATTGGTATTCTTTATCTGGCAGTGACACACTCTATGGTAAAGGAAGTACTGAATCCGTTCCTGTTGGCAGTAGTTCCGTCTAACAAGGTTGCTTATATTATCTTCTTCTCATTACTGGCACCCTTATCACTGTACCGTGGTCCCATGAACCTGTTTGGACTTGGTTCCGGTATTGCGGCACTGGTAATCGGACTTGGAACTCTTTCTCCTTTGGCAGTTATGGGTGCATTCCTGGCAGCAGAAAGAATCCAGGGCTGTGGAGATCCTACCAATACACAGAATGTATGGACTGCTAACTTTGCAGAAGTAGATGTAAATGGTATTACCAAAAAGTTACTGCCTTACTTATGGGCAATCGCCATTGTTGGTGTTGTTGTCAGTGCAGTAAAGTATTTCTAAGAGAGATTTAGATAAAGAGGATCTGAGGACAAATGAGATGAGGGTGTCATATTCTGGCACCCTCTGATTGAAAAAAGACCTCAGCTAATGTGAATACAGGGATACATCGGTTGAGGTCTTTAGTCAATCTACAGATTATAAAACAGGAGGAAATTTGTGAATGAAGGTCAGAATTGGTATTGATGTCGGGGGAACTTTTACAGATGCTGTTGCCATTAACAATGAGACTTATGAGCTGATCGGTTCAGTGAAAGCGCCGACAACCCATACGGCAAAGGAAGGTGTTGCTGCAGGTATTGTAGAAGTATTGCATAAGGTAATGGAGCAGTATAGCATCAAACCGGAGGACGTGACATTTATTGCACATGGAACAACGCAGGCTACCAATGCCCTGCTGGAAGGAGATGTGGCAAGGGTTGGTGTTGTTACACTGGGACAGGGCATCCAGGGAGCAAAGAGCCGCAGTGATACTACAATAGGAAATATTGAACTGGCACCGGGGAAGTTCCTGAATTCAGAAAATAATTATGTAGATACATCCTCACAGAATGTAGACCAGGCAATCAGGACAGCGTTGGAAACATTGAAAAATCAGGGATGTACAAGTTTTGTGGCAGCAGAGGCTTTCAGTGTAGATGACCCGGCAAGAGAGAACCGGACAGTAGAATTATGTAAAGAAATGGAGCTGCCGGGAACAGCTACCAATGATATATCAAAGCTGTATGGATTAAAGATCCGGACAAGAACTGCAGTTGTAAATGCAAGTATCATGCCGAAGATGCTGGAAGCAGCAACTATGACGGATGCAAGCATCAAATCGGCAGGAATTGAAAGTCCTCTGATGGTTATGCGCTGTGATGGCGGTGTCATGACTGTTGATGAAGTGAGGAACCGTCCGATCCTTACTATTCTGTCAGGACCGGCGGCAGGTGTTGCAGGGGCACTTATGTATGAAAAGCTGACAGATGGACTGTTTTTCGAGGTAGGAGGAACCTCTACGGATATTTCCTGTGTCAAGGATGGAAAGGTTATGATCCGTTATGCAGAGGTTGGCGGGCATAAAACCTATCTGAACAGTCTGGATGTACGTACCGTCGGAATCGGCGGCGGAAGTATGGTGGAGATTAAAAACGGAAAGGCCGTTGATATGGGACCAAGAAGTGCCCATATTGCAGGACTGGAATATGAGGTTTATACGCCAGCAGAAAAGATCGTGGATCCGAAGCTTGTAGCGGTACGGCCGATGGAGACAGATCCGGAGTATGCCTGCATAGAATGCGCAAATGGGGTAAAGGTTGCACTGACTATGGCTGGAGCAGCCAATCTGGCGGGTTATGTAAGAGAAGAGGATTATGCCTTCGGTAATGTGGAAGCAGCCAGAAAGGCATGGAAGCCGTTAGCAGACAATATGGGATGCAGCGTAGAGGAAGCAGCAAGGAAAGCACTGGCTTTTGCAGCAGCGAAGAATGGTAAGGTTGCCAGAGAGCTTATGAGGGATTATGGAATGGATCCCCAGCATACCGTTTTTGTAGGTGGTGGCGGCGGTGCAGCTACGGTAGTGCCACACCTGGCGGAAACTATGGGACATAAATTCCGAATTGCACAGAATGCACCGGTTATTTCAACGATCGGTGTGGCACTTGCCATGGTTCGTGATATGGTGGAAAGAAGTGTTGCCAATCCGACCGATGCAGATATTATCAGTGTACGCCGGGAAGCAGAACAGAAAGCGATCCAGAACGGTGCAGCCCCCGGAACGGTGGAAGTCAGTGTGGAAGTAGATACACAGAAAAATATCATCAGGGCGATCGCAGTGGGTGCTACAGAGCTGCGGAGCAAGGACAGAATGAAAAAAGAGATGTCCGAGGATGAGCGCCTTGGAGTCGTGGCAGAAAATCTGGGAGTAGGTAAGGAAGAATTGCATATAGAAGCTAGAAATGGCTCCATGATGGCAGTACAGTATGACAGAAAACAGAAAAAGCTTTTTGGTCTGATCAAAAAGGTAACGAAGCCGCTGCGTCTGATCGATGAGGAAGGTGTGATCAGACTTCAGAAAAATAATGCACTGGTAAGGCAGACTACGGTAGGTGGCTGGCAGCAGGATCTGAAATGGATCCTGGAGGAGCTGACAGAATATAATGATGGCGGTACCAATCTTCCTAATGTATATGTTGTGCTTGGCAAGAGGATTATCGATCTGTCCGGCATGCAGACAGGTGAACAGATCATAAGTCTTGGTAATGTGGAACTGGCAGGATATGAGGATATGGAGCCGCTGATTCTGGCGGCAACCAGACGAGTGGATGCGTGAGGAAGAATGAATGGAGCAGTTTGATTTTCCTTTTCCTGGAAGAGAGCTGGCAGATCAGGAATTAACCTATGACATGTGTTATGCAAAAATACAGGAAGAGGATCGGGCAGTAATCGTAGAATCGGCATGGCAGAAGGGCTGCAGGGCGGCAGAAAAGGTTTTTGCTGAAGAAAACGGAAATATGGATTTTGCGGAAATCGTCCGGAAAAGCGGTCTTAAGCTGGTAGAAAAGGATATAGATTATGTGGTCGGTGGACAGAGATATTTCAGTGACTATATTTCCGGGAAAAAGTGTATCAACCTGTATGTCCGTTCAGTAAAAAAGTGGGCAGAGCAGAATAAGCTGACTTATAAACAGGCTGTTAATCTGATCCTCAGCCACGAGTATTTTCATTTTCTGGAGGTTACAAAGCTTGGTCTGACCAGCAGGGAATATCAGGTGCCTATGGTCAGGTTTGGGAAAATAGTAATTGGAAAAACAGGGATTCATGCATTGTCTGAAATAGGAGCCCACGGTTTTGCGAGGACTTATTATGATCTGTGGTATCAGCAGGAGAAAGGAAGAAGCATAGATGAAGGAGAATCTGAATTATGATGTTGTGATCATTGGCGGGGGACCGGCAGGTGCTGTGGCAGCTGTTGCAGCAGCGAGGCAGGGAATGAAGACACTGCTTGTGGAACAGAATGGCTATCTTGGCGGATCACTGACAGGCTGTGGGGTCGGACCTCAGATGACATTCCATGCAGGGACAACGCAGGTTATAAAAGGCATTCCGGAAGAAATTGTAGAAAGGCTGCAGGAACTTAGAATGTCTCAGGGGCATATGGAAGATTTCGTCGGGTATGCCAGCAGCATTACACCCTTTGATGCAGAAGGAATGAAACTGGTACTGGAAACCATTGTGCAGGAAGCAGGGGCAGAGCTGCTATATCATACCACATACACCGGATGTACAGTAGAGGACGGAGAGATCACGGAGGTACAGCTATATGCAAAGAATGGCTTTTTCTCTGTAAAGGGAAGGGTATTTCTGGACTGCAGTGCGGATGCAGATCTGGCAACACATGCAGGGATCAGCAGTGTATATGGACGGGAAGCGGATCATCTGGCGCAGCCTATGACAATGAATATCAAAGTAGCGAATGTAGACCGGGAAAGGGTCATGGAATTTGTAAAGAATCATCGGGATGATATGCTTTCTACGATTCCCTTTGACAGACTGGAGGAAATTCCAAGAACGGGAATTCAGGGCGCTTATTCTCTGATAAAAGCAGCCAAAAGCAAAGGGGAGTTTCATGTGGACAGGGACATGGTACTCTGTTTTGAAACGAACAACAGAGGTGAGTTTATTCTGAATATGTCGCGTATTATCAGAAAATCAGCCATTGATCCTTTCGAACTGACAGAGGCTGAGATCGAAGGAAGAAAACAGGCGCAGGAAATCGTAGCCTTCATGCGGAGATATATTCCGGGCTTTGAAAACTGCAGACTGGAATGCACCGGTCCGAGTATCGGGATCCGTGAGAGCCGTAAAATTGATGGCATCTACAAGCTGAAGGCAGAGGATCTGGTGGAAAATAAGATGTTTCCTGATGCCATTGCCATGGGAGGATATCCGATAGATATCCATTCACCTGACGGAGCAACCATGAAGCACCGGTTTCTGAAGCCGGGGAGCTGGTATTCGATACCATACAGATCTCTGG
>ULQI01003852.1_pt1 | contig 11447 bp, 10 predicted proteins | sample 1954261 | NCBI WGS metagenome assembly ULQI01 (sample SAMEA4835650, study PRJEB28245) | human gut metagenome | biome: gut microbiome; material: fecal sample | place: Denmark | collected 2008 | reverse complement strand
TTACAAAAATTTTGTGTCATTAGCTTGACACAAGGGGGAAAACACGCAGATAATACCGTTGATTTTCAGGAATTTATGATTGCACCAGTTGGTGCAGACTCTTTCAAAGATGCTTTGATGATGGGAACTGATGTTTATCATACATTAAAATACATTTTGAGGAGAAATCATTTAAATACAGGTGTTGGAGATGAAGGAGGTTTCGCCCCGAATCTGGAAAGCTCAGAACAGGCATTAGATCTTTTGGTGCAGGCAATTGAACAGGCAGGATATAAAACAAAAGAAGAAATAGCAATCGCTATGGATTGTGCTGCATCAGAAATCTATAATGAAGATGAGAAAGTTTATCATTTTATGGGAGAAAGCAGGATGGCAGGCAAGGAAGTAAGAAGAAATTCTGAAGAAATGGTGCAGTATTATGAAAAGCTTGTCGAAGATTATCCAATCTTTTCCATTGAAGATGGATTAAATGAAGAAGATATGCCAGGTTGGAAAGTATTGACCTACCGTCTTGGAGAGAAGATCCTGCTAGTTGGAGATGATTTATTTGTAACAAATGTTGCACGGCTAAGAGAAGGAATTAAGGAAAATATTGCAAACAGTATTTTGATCAAGCCAAATCAGATTGGAACATTGACAGAGACATTAGATGCCATTGAGACAGCTGCAAAATCAGACTACAAAACAATCATTTCTCATAGATCAGGGGAAAGCGAAGATACGACGATCGCAGATATTGCAGTTGCAACGAATGCAGGACTGATCAAAACAGGAGCACCTTGCAGATCTGATCGTACTGCAAAATACAATCGTTTATTACGTATTGAAGAAGAGCTTGGAAGCTTATCAAAATATGGCTGGTAAAAGGATAAAAATGTAAAAATTATGCAAAGTATTGTTGTTTTCCTTGCAAGTTTGATATGTATATGTTAGAATGAACCACAGTGAATGGAAATATATTAGGAGGCATATCGTGAAAACAGCATTAACTGTAATTTTTATTATAGCATCAATTTTATTAATCATATTAGTATTAATGCAAGAAGGAAAAGAGGCGGGATTAGGTTCTTTAACCGGTGCAGCAGATAGCGGAACATACTGGAGCAAGAACAAAGGTCGTTCTAAGGAAGGAACACTGATCAAAGTGACAACATTCTTTACGATTGTATTTTTCGTAACAGCAGCAATCCTTTGCTCAAGATTTATTTAGAGAAAAGATAAGCACTTCTTAAACTTGTTTTAAGAGGTGCTTTTTATGTCGAAGAGAATTTCCATAAAAAGATTAAGAAGATTTAAATATACAGGAGAACGTAATGACAGATAAACGATTTAACAGAAAGAAGAAAATTAAAGCGTTGATCAACGATCCGTATTATCAGCCAATGAAACAAAGAGAGATCGGATACCTGATGCAGGTAGCTCCAGAAGATCGTGACGAGTTTGTTGAGATTTTGAATGAACTGGTAGAAGAAGGATCGATTGAAGTAAGTAAACGTGGAAAATACATGCCGCCAAGTGTGAAGACGGTCAAAGGAACATTCAGTTGTACAAGCAAAGGTTTTGGGTTTGTGACTGTAGAAGGGGAAGATGACGATTATTACATTCATGAGAAGAACATGAATGGAGCTTTCCATGAAGATACGGTCTTAATGCAGGTATTGGACGATCATCCAACTTCTGGAAGAAGAAAAGAAGGAAAGATCATCAAGATTTTAGAGAGAGGAATCAAGACGGTGGTCGGAACTCTTCAGAAAAACCAGAACTTTGGGTTCGTGATTCCAGATAATTTAAGATTTGACAGTGATATTTTTGTATCCAAATCTCAGTGCAAGAATCTTACCAGCGGATTTAAAGTGATGGTAGAGATCACAGATTATGGAGATGCCAGAAGAAGTCCAGAAGGAAAAATCATTGAAGTTTTAGGACATAAAGATGATCCAAGAGTTGATATTTTATCAATTGTCAAAGCTTATGGAATCCCAACCCAGTTTGAAGATGATGTCAAACAGCAGGTTGATACGATTCCATCACAGATCAAAGCATCTGACTACAAAGACCGTATGGATATCAGAGACTGGCCAATGGTAACGATCGATGGAGAAGATGCGAAGGACTTAGATGATGCGATCACATTATCAAGAAAAGGAAAGAATTATTTACTTGGAGTACATATCGCGGATGTATCCGAATATGTAACAGAGTACTCTCCATTAGATAAAGAAGCGTTAAAACGAGGAACAAGTGTATATCTTGTAGACCGTGTGATTCCGATGCTTCCACATCAATTATCGAATGGAATCTGTTCCTTAAATCAGGGATGCGACAGACTGGCATTAAGTTGTATCATGGAAGTTGATCCAAGTGGAAAGGTTGTCGATCATCAGATCGCAGAGACATTGATCAACGTCGATCATCGTATGACATATACATCCGTAGCTAAAATTTTGGATGGGGATATGGAAGAACGTAACAAATACGAAGATTTTGTAGAAATGTTTGAGTTAATGAAGGAATTATCCGACATTTTAAGACATCGTCGTCATGAAAGAGGAAGCATTGACTTTGACTTCCCAGAATCTAAGATCATCTTAGATGAAAAAGGCCGTCCAGTTGATGTTTATCCACAGGTGAGAAATGCAGCAACAAAGATCATAGAAGATTTTATGCTGTGTGCCAATGAAACGATCGCGGAAGAATTTTACTGGAGAGAGATTCCATTTTTGTATCGAATCCATGAGATTCCAGACCATGAGAAGATTGATAAGTTACAGGTATTTTTACAAAACTTTGGAATTTACTTAAAGAGCAGTCATGATGAGATTCATCCAAAGGAAGTACAGAAGTTACTGACAAAGATCGAAGGAACACCAGAAGAACCATTGATCAGCCGTTTGACATTAAGATCTATGAAACAGGCAAAATATTCTGCATACAGCTCTATGCATTTTGGATTGTCCACAAGATATTACTGCCATTTTACATCACCGATCCGAAGATATCCAGATCTTCAGATTCACAGGATCATCAAGGAAACTTTGCATAATAAATTTACAACAAGACGATTCAGTCATTACGATGCAATTTTGCCAAAAGTAGCAGAACAGTCATCTAAGATGGAACGCCGTGCAGAAGAAGTTGAGAGAGAAGTATGTAAGCTTAAGAAAGCGGAATACATGAGAAGAAGAATCGGAGAAGTACATGAAGGAATCATTTCCGGTGTGACAAACTGGGGAATCTATGTGGAACTTCCAAATACGATCGAAGGAATGGTTCATGTATCCATTCTTCCGGGAGACTATTATTACTATGATGAGAAGACCTATTCCATGGTAGGAGAAAGAACTGGAAGAACATTTAAATTAGGAGAGAAGGCGAAAATCCGTGTCAAAGATGTGGATATGATGCTTAAGAATATTGATTTTGAGTTAGTGGAGGATGATGATTATGAGCAAAGCGAAGACGGATGGAATTAAACTCATAGCAAATAATAAAAAAGCAAGACATGATTATTTTGTAGAAGACAGTTTTGAAGCAGGGATCGTACTTCATGGAACTGAAGTAAAATCTTTAAGACAAGGACACTGCAGCATCAAAGAATCCTTTGTTGATATTGATAATGGGGAAGTGTTCATTCATCAGATGCATATCAGCCCTTATGAAAAAGGAAATATCTTCAACAAAGATCCACTTCGTACAAGAAAACTATTATTGCATAAATCGGAGATTTCCAAGATGATCGGACAGATCAATCAGAAGGGATATACATTGATTCCATTAAAAGTATACTTTAGTGGAAGTTTGGTGAAAGTTCAGATCGGATTATGCAAAGGTAAGAAACTCTACGACAAACGACAAGATATCTCAAAGAGAGATCAGTTAAGAGAAGCACAGAGAGACTTCAAAGTAAGAAACTTTGGATAATTTCAAGGAAGATTAAAGATTGTATAAGAAGTTATACAAAAAGACTTGACATCCTATATAAGAGACTATATAATATAATTTCGAGACTGGGAAGGCTCTCAGTCTCGAACCAAGCTTATTAATTCCGGGCTAGTAAAGGTTTCGACAGGGGTTATGAAGCTTGAGGAGCCATTGGGAGGGACCACCTTACGGTACAAACTTAAATATAAACGCAGATAATAAATTAGCGTACGCTGCCTAGTTTGCAGCAGTCAGCTCTAGATCACCTGTAGTCTGGAATCCTGGCTTCAAACATGCAGGACCCTTGACCGGTCAAGCTTTGTGCCGGTTAAAGTATTGATGAAGCTACTGAAGCTGTGATCCTGTTAGTCGGAGCACGGTAGAGGGAATGAAAGAAGACTGACTGTAATGGGAGAGCCTCATGTGAATTGGCTTTTGGACGCGGGTTCGATTCCCGCCTAGTCCATTCTTAAACCTCACGTTTTTACGTGGGGTTTTCTTTTTTCATGTTGCATTCGTGTTGCAATATATTTTCAAAGTATGCATCAATCGTATCATCAACCTTGATTCGTTCGGATGAAAAGGTCTGCTGATATACAGGCACGTTCGATCTGACGGGGACGGATCTTTCACTGATAAGCTTTATATTTCGGAGAATAAGTGATAATCAGATTTTCATCCATGTTCTCAGTGACAACAGGGATTTTTTTATATTGTAGAAATGAGAGATGAACTTGCTCCAGATGTGAACATCAGACATAGACCACTTTTATTAGAGGAAATTGATAAATATGTGACAGTGATCGGAGATGCATCGAAAGTTTCTACGATTACAAATGCTGTGTATGAAGGGTATCCTGTGGCGTTAGATATCTAGAGAAATAAAAACATATTTATAAGAAAAATCATAAAGGCATTGGATGTTTTTTAGAAATATCTGGTGCCTTTATTTTGTGCTATAATGAGAATAAAAATTGATAGAATAAAATGTAAGGGGAAGAAATAAGTGAAACGATGTAAAATTACTGCAATCCGCAAAACAGAATATAAAGACTTAATGGAAAAGTATGAAAATCCTATGGAGAATGCTTGCGATATAGAAGAGGGGCAAGTATTTATTGCAGAAGGATGGAAACGACCAGAAGGATTTTGTGAAAGTGCATGGGAGAGTATCTCTCCGTTTGTTATGACATTAGTTTATGGAGGTAGCGATATTTATGAAGGATGGATGAAAAATAAAAAATCAGCAATGATCAGCTGTAATGATGGATTCCGCCCGGTTAGTTTTTATATCGAAGTGTTGGAAGATGAAAGAAGCTAGAGTTTTATTTTAAGAAGGAATATGGTACTATTGATTATAAATATGGGGTTTAGATGTTAAATTAATATGGGATAGATTATAATACAACATTGAGAAACAAGGAAAGGCGGAGGCACTTATGGCAGAACAGATTAGAAGGACAAAATGAGATGGTGCGGCAATCCAGATTTGTAATTATGAGAATGTACAATAATTTTCATTTGACTTTTTCAAAAAATCAAAATATAATAAAAACCAAACGAGTAGCAAACGAGCGTAAATCCAGTTTTTGTTGCTCGTTTTTTCTGTTTAAAATCATAAAAAGTCATTAAAAAGTGTGTAGCGAATCAGCGTAAGTCCAGCTTATTCTGATAAACTACCACTTTTTTTTATGTAGAAAAAGGAGGAAAAATTAAAAATGCCAGAAAGTAACAAGATGAAGGATATGCCAGTCAATAAGCTCATGATCCAGATGGGAATTCCAATGATCTTATCAATGGCATTGCAGGCAGTCTACAATATTGTAGATAGTGCTTTTGTAGGTAACATGAGAGCAGGAAGCGAGGCAGCCCTAAATGCCTTGACGCTTGTATTTCCAGTTCAGATGCTGATGGTTGCGGTAGGGATTGGAACAGGAGTAGGAACCAATGCACTTCTTGCAAGAACACTCGGACAGGGAAATCATAAAAAAGCAGGTAAGGTTGCTGGAAACAGTTTGTTTTTAGGCGGGATCATTTATGTGGTATGTTTGCTCTTTGGAATCTTTGGAGTTAAAACATACATTTCATCACAGACGGTTGATCCGCAAGTAATCTCTATGGGAACAAGTTATCTTAGGATATGCTGTATCATTTCCATGGGAATCATTTTCTTTTCTCTATTTGAAAAGTTGTTACAGGCAACAGGGCGTTCGCTCTATTCAACAATCGGTCAGGTTGTGGGAGCAGTGGTAAATATCATCCTTGATCCGATCATGATTTATGGAATTGGTCCAGTTCCAGAAATGGGAGTTCAAGGCGCAGCTTATGCAACGGTCATCGGACAGGTAGCATCCGCAGTGTTATTGTTTATCTTTCATATAAAATTAAACAAAGAATTTGAACATGGAGCAAAGTATATGAAGCCAGATGTTGGAATTATCAAAGAAATATATGCAATCGGACTTCCGGCGATCATTGCACAGGCATTGATGTCAATTATGGTATATGTAATGAACCTTATTTTGAAATTCAGTCCTTCCGCTCAGACAGCCTACGGATTGTTTTATAAAGTACAGCAGTTTGTTTTATTCTTAGCATTTGGACTAAGGGATGCGATTACACCGATCATAGCATTTGCTTATGGGATGGGAAGTAAAAAGAGGATAAAAGATGGAATCAAATATGGATTGATGTACACGAGCGTATTGATGATCTTTGGAATTTTGATCACAGAAATATTCCCAAGTTCTTTTGCAACATTATTTAATGCAGGAAGTTCCAGAGAATATTTTATCGGAGCAATGAGAATTATTTCAATTAGTTTTATTTTCGCAGGAATCAATGTAGCATATCAGGGAATATATCAAGCATTGGATGGTGGTATGGAATCACTGATTATTTCACTTCTCAGACAACTTGTGATCATATTACCTCTGGCAGGAATCTTTTCAATTTTTGTAAGAAAAGGACGAGCAGGAGTATCTTTGATCTGGTGGGCATTCCTAATTACAGAACTTGCAGCATGTCTGATCGGATTTGTCTTTTTAAAGAAAATCCAAAAAATAAAAGTAGAGCGATTAACACATTAAGGAGGAAGGTATTATGGCAAAAAGAATCATTACAATCAGTAGAGAATTTGGAAGCGGTGGACGATTTATCGGAGAAGAAGTAGCACAACAGCTTGGAATTGCTTATTATAGTGAAAATATTATAGATCAGATTGCGCAACAGTCAGGATTATCACCAGAATATATCGAAGAAAATGCAGAATTATCCCCAAAGAAAGGATTTTTTGCCTATGCATTTTCGGGCCGTGATATTACAGGGAAATCCGTGGACGATATGCTGTATGAGGCACAGAGAAAGGTAATCTTGGAAATTGCAGAAAAAGAACCATGCGTAATGATTGGGAGAAATACTGATTTTATACTGAAGGATAGAGATGATGTGTTAAATGTGTTTATACATGGAGACATGCCAGAGAAGATCAAACGTATTTGCAAGTTATATAATGTTACAGAAGACGGGGCAGTAAAACTTATAAAGGATACAGATAAAAGACGAAGGACAAATTATAATTTCTATACAGAACAAAAATGGGGAATGGCAAGGAATTATACATTGTCATTAAACAGTTCACAGCTAGGATATGAAAGGTGTGAGAAGATGATCATAGATTGTGTGGATATTTGTTAGATTATAGGAATTTTTCTTATTATCTCATATAGGAAATATTTTTTGAATCTGATATACTAAAACTATAAGGAGGAATATAAAAATGGAATTTCAAACGATGGGAACAAAGTTATCAAAGTAAACAAGATGAAATTCATCAGATAGGAGAGTATCTGCAAAAGTAAGGAATAGAAAAAATAACGCTTATTGTCGCTTCATCGATTGGAGCAGATTTAGGACTCACATTTCTTTCTCAGATGAAAATCCCAATTGAGCATACTTTTTTGATGGAGGTCAATTTGCACAGATTTCAAGATTGACAAGGAAGGTTATGGTTCCATTTTTGTATCTGGCGATTAAGAGCCTTTATTGGAGTAAAGGAGCGACTTTAAGTAAATTTATGTGGTGCAGTGAAGAAAGTATAAAGCCATATTTTATAAAAGCAAGAAAAAATCTGCAGTATAAAAATCTATATCGACAGATGATGGACAGTTTGGAAGATAAAGAATTTCCAAAGCTGTCATAAGAGGTTCAAAGAACCATTTTCTTTGAGTTTGGAAGTGTCGAGGAACATTATAAATATCATGATGCTGTAAAGAAGGCGTATCCGTACAGGAAAGTTGATGAGAATAGTTAGCGAACACTAATGAAAGGGAGAAAAGAAGAATGAATGAAAAAGCAAATTATGGAAACTGGGTACCTGAAAAAGCATTGTATATGTTATTTGGAGCAGTAATTGTTTTAGGTGTTATTGCGGTAGCAGTACAAGTAGCTTTAAGTGAAATGGTCATTGCAATCATAGTAGGCGTATTATGCATTTTGACTCTGGTAATGGCAATTTATATGCTGATCTGTCATGAAGCATTCGCATTTGGAAAAGGAAATATGATGGCAGGAGTACATGAACATCTGATTAAACATCTTGATTGGGATGGTGAAGGGAAACTTCTAGACATCGGATGCGGAGCAGCAGCACTTACTGTTCATTGCGCCAAAGCATTTCCAAAGGCACAGATCACAGCGATGGATCACTGGGGTGTGGAATGGAATTATGCAAAAGAGCAGTGCGAGAAAAATGCAAAGATTGAAGGAGTTGCAGACCATATCACTTTTCAAAAAGGAGATGCAGCAAAACTGGATTTCCCTGATGAGACATTTGATGCAGTAGTAAGCAATTTCGTGTTTCATGAAGTGCGAACAGCAAAAGATAAGAGGGATGTTGTAAAAGAAGCATTAAGAGTTTTGAAAAAAGGCGGTGTATTTTCTTTTCAGGATATGTTTTCACAGAAAGCATTGTACGGAGATATGGAAGAGTTTGTAAGAATCTTAAAAGAAGAAGGAATTTCAGAAGTTCACTACATAGGAAATCTGGAAAAGAAGCTAGACTTTATTCCGGGATTTGTAACAATACCATGGATGATCAGCGGGATGGGAATTATTTATGGGAAAAAATAGGACACAGTCAGGAAATTGTGATAAAATATAAGAAATTAATTAAAAGGTTGAAAGAGGATTCGGTATGCTGCAAAAGAGGGGGGGCAAATCCAGTTTAATAAAATTGGAAATTGCGAGAAAGGAGAAAAGTATGCTTACAATATTAAACTCAGAAAGCTTATGGATTGGAACAGACATGATACAATTTAATGCGATCAGGGATATCTTGGATCAGGAAAAGATTAAGTACAAATACAAAACATACAATCACTTAGGAGAATGGGCAGGATCAGGAACACTTCGTGGAAACTTTGGAAGTGTGGGGAATCCTACATCACAGTCCATACAGTATGAGATTTTTGTGGCGAAAAAAGACTTAGAAAAAGCACAGGCTGTAATGTGGAATTTGCTTAGATAAAGTAGATACATGATGATAATGAAGAAAGGAAAGATACTGTATATTACTAAAGTGATATGCAGTGCCATTCTTTTTATGGTATAATAAGAATATCATAAAAATTCATTGCAGACCGCATGATGTATGTTGCAGATTGGAGGCAAATATGAGCAGAAAAACAAGAACAAAAAGTAAGACAAGAAATAATGCAAAAAGCAGGGCAAAAAAAGCAACTGTTTCAACAGTGAAAAGTACAGATACAGAAGAGACTGTTATTCCAACAGTAGAACCTGCAATAATAAAAGAGGAAGTTGCACAACCAGAACCAAAAGAAGAAATCAAAATAGAAACGCCAGTAGAAGAAAATCAGGTTATTGAACAGCCTGATCTTGGACCAAGAAGAAGTGTCGTTTTTATTGGCTCAGAATGCTATCCATTTGTGAAAACAGGAGGTCTTGGAGATGTAATGTCTGCACTTCCAAAGAGTCTTGCTAAATTAAATGTAGATGTGAAAGTAATCCTTCCAAGGTATAAATGCATTCCTTGGGAATACCAAGAAAAGATGGAATACAAAGGCTCTTTCTATATGGATCTTTGTTCTGATGGAAGACAATACTATGTAGGTATTATGGAGTATCAGGAAGATGGTGTAATTTATGATTTTATCGACAATGAGGAATTTTTCTCTTGGGGTAATCCGTATACAAATCTGATTGATGATATTCCAAAGTTCTGTTACTTTTCCAAGGCTGCATTGGCGGCACTGAATTATCTGGACTGGGTTCCTGATGTAGTACACTGCCACGACTGGCAGGCAGCGTTGGTACCACTTTATCTAAGAACATGTTTTGCAGATACAAATGTAGGACGTGCAAGTGCAGTACTTACGATACATAACCTAAAATTCCAAGGTATCTACGACAGAAAAATGATCCAATACTGGTCAGGACTTCCGGATTATGTATTCAACAAAGACTGCCTGACTCAGAACTGGCTGGATGCGAATATGTTAAAAGGTGGAATCACTTATTGTAATAGACTTACAACGGTAAGTAACACATACGCTGGAGAGATTCAGACAGAAGAATATGGAGAAGGACTTGCAGAGCACTTAAGATATCACCAGAATAAGATCAGAGGAATTGTAAATGGTATTGATATCAACATCTGGAATCCATCTACAGACAAGTTGTTAAAAGCAAATTATGATGCAAAGACAGCAATCGAAAATAAAAAGAAGAATAAGAAAGCACTACAGGAATCTTTAGGATTAGAGGTCGACGAACACAAGATGGTGATCGGATTGATTTCTCGTCTTACGAACCAAAAAGGACTTGATCTGGTCAATGACGTAATTCCAGGCGTTATGGATGGAAATACACAGGTAGTTGTTCTTGGTACAGGTGATTCCTGGTATGAAGAAGCTTTCCGTTCTTACGAGAATCAATATAAAGGAAGTTTTTGTGCCTATATTGCTTACGATGAAAATGTTGCCCACAATATCTATTCTGGATGTGATGCACTTTTAGTTCCATCAAGATTCGAGCCATGCGGACTAACACAATTGATTGCTATGAGATATGGTGCGATTCCAATTGTCAGAGAGACAGGAGGACTTAGAGATACTGTTTGGCCATATAACATGTTTGATAATACAGGTAACGGCTTTACATTTGATCGATATGAAAGCGGACTTCTGTATGATACGATCAATAGAGCAAAGACATGCTACTTTGAGAATAGAGCAAGCTGGGATGATATGGTGATCCGTGATATGAATAAAGATGTATCATGGGAGACAAGTGCAAGACAGTACAAAGATATGTATGTAGAATTAACACCAAGATAAAATTGTGATTTGTTGATAGTGTTGCATGTATGAGTCAGAAAGAACAAGAGAAGAAATATTTATAAAAATAAAGGGTGACACTCCGCATTTTTGAAAGCATTTTTACAAATCGCTGATTCGCGCCTGTTCCTTTGATAACTCCCTAGCTGCGAGCCAAAATGCCCGCAGCTG
>ULQI01039806.1_pt1 | contig 11504 bp, 8 predicted proteins | sample 1954261 | NCBI WGS metagenome assembly ULQI01 (sample SAMEA4835650, study PRJEB28245) | human gut metagenome | biome: gut microbiome; material: fecal sample | place: Denmark | collected 2008 | reverse complement strand
CGGCTACCGAAATAATCAGCGCCGGCACCTGTGCAACCAGTCCGTCACCGACGGTCAGGCGGGTGTAAGTTTCGGCCGCCTGTGAAAAAGTCAGATCGTTCTGCACCATACCGATGATAATACCGGCAATGATATTGATAAAAGTGATAATCAGGCCGGCAATCGCATCGCCGCGGACAAATTTCGAAGCACCGTCCATAGCGCCGTAAAAAGAGCTTTCTCTGGCCAAATCTTCACGACGGGCACGGGCTTCTTCTTCGGTAATCAATCCGGAAGACAGGTCGGCATCGATGGCCATCTGCTTGCCGGGCATGGCATCCAAGGCAAAACGCGCGGCAACTTCGGCAATACGGCCGGAACCTTTGGTAATGACCACGAAGTTGACGATGACCAGAATGGCAAAGACGATAACGCCGATGACAAAGCTGTTGCCCATGATAAAACCGCCAAAAGCCTCGATAACTTCACCGGCGGCGTCCGGCCCCAGGTAACCCCGGGACAAAATCAGCCTGGTTGACGCCAGGTTCAGCGACAGCCTGTACATGGTGGTAATCAGCAAAACCAGCGGGAACGCGCTGAACTCGGTCGGTTTCTCAATAAAAATGGCGGTCATCAGCACAATGCAGGCCATGGTAATCGAAAGCGCCAGCGCAATATCCAACAGCCAGGCCGGCATCGGCAGAATCAAAATGACCAGCATCAGGATAATGCCAAGGGCAAAAAGGATATCGCCCCGCTTGGTCGAAGCGACAAGCAGTTCCTTAAAAGACCTGGCACCGAACATTGCGGCGTTATTTTGCGGTTTTTTAGCCATTATCCGAGTTACTTAACCTGCCTATATTTCCGGAATATCAAAACCTTCGTTCTGATACTGTTTGAGTTTATTGCGCAGCGTGCGGATAGAAATGCCGAGAATATTGGCGGCAGTCGTCCGGTTGCCCATGGTATGTTTCAGCGTGTCGATAATCAGGTTGCGCTCGACCCTGGCTACCGTATTGCCGACAAATTCGGCACCGGTCATAACCCCGTTTTCGTTTCTATTGATAACGGCGTCCTGAGAATCAAGAATAACCGCATCTTCGCCGATTTCGTTTCCGGTACTCAGCAGCACGGCGCGATGCAACGTATTTTCCAGTTCGCGGACATTGCCCGGCCAGAGGTAATTCAACAGCTTTTGTTCGGCGCCGGCGGAAAGCGGCTTTAAATCGATTTCATTCAGTTCGGAATATTTTTTGGCAAAATGCTTGGCCAGCACGATAATATCGTCCGGACGCTCACGCAGCGGCGGAATGTTGACATTGACGACATTCAGACGATAATACAAATCCTGACGGAAAGAGCCGTTTTTGACCGCTTCGTCCAGATTCCTGTTGGAGGTGGCGATAATGCGCGTATCCACTTTTATCGGCGCTTTGCCGCCGATACGGTCGATTTCCTTCTCCTGAATGGCGCGCAGCAGCTTGGCTTGAATGCGAATGTCCATTTCGGAAATTTCATCAAGCAGCAGCGTGCCGCCGGAAGCTTCTTCAAACTTGCCGATACGACGGGCAACCGCACCGGTAAACGCGCCTTTTTCATAGCCGAAAAGTTCGGATTCCAGCAGCGTTTCCGGTATGGCGGCGCAGTTGACCGCGACAAATTTTTTGTTGGCGCGCTTGGAATTGTCATGAATGAAACGCGAAAAGATTTCCTTACCGGTTCCGGACTCTCCGGTTAAAAGGACATTGGCTTCGGAAGGCGCAATCTGCTTAGCCAGTTTCAGCACCTGTTCGGTTTTCTTGTCGCCGTAAATCAGTGCGTGGTTCTCGCGGGTAGCCGCGGCCAGAACCGCGCCAATCAATTCCGGATCGGGGGGCAGCGGAATATATTCCCTGGCACCGGCCTTGATGGCATTGACGGCCAGCGCCGGGTCGTTCGAAACGCCGGCAGCAACGACCAGAACGTTTATACGTTCGGCTTCAAGGCTGGAGATAAACTTATGGACATCCAGCCTGACGTCTATCATTACCAGTTCGACGGTTTTGCCGGAGCGCAATATTTCGAGCGCGCTTTCAATCTTGTCAGCCAGAGAAACGTGACCGCCCTGAGCAATGGCAATTTTGCTCGCCGCTCCGATTTGTCCGTCTAATGTTCCGACAATAAGCAATTCCATTTTCGTTCAACCTTATTTCGCCACCGATTTGACAATTTCAGTCATGGTAATACCCAATTTGTCGTCAACGACGACGACTTCGCCACGGGCCACCAGATTATTGTTGACATAGATGTCAATCGCCTCGCCGACCTTGCGGTCCAGCTCGATGATGGCGCCCTTGTTCAGCTTGAGCAGCTGGCTGACCTTCATTTTGGTCTTGCCCAGAATGGCCGAGACCTTGACCGGAATATCGTAAACGGCTTCCAGGTCGCTGGCCGAACTGGGAATGTCGAAATTGTCGTCAAGACTGTCTTTTTTGAGTACCGGCTCGTCATCCATTCCGGCGCTTTCGCTCAACTCGTCCAATTCCAGATTTTCACTCATCGTTTTTCTTCCCTTCAGGCTTGACAGCCAACAAGTCTTCTATTTTTTTGCCCAGCTCAGCAGAGTTTCTTTCCACGCCGCCGTTTTCCCATTCAATGCGGCAGTCTGCCTTGCCGAGCAAAGCATCCTTATGCAGGGCGATTTTACCCTCGAAATCGTAACTGTTGGCCAGTTTGGCTATCGTTTCCTGCGCATATGATATAATATCGGGATGAATATAGAAAGACAATTTTGCTTCGTTTTTAAAATTGTTGAAATTCTCGCCGATAAATTTTTTCACGATACCGGCCGCATTTTCTTCGGTCAGGCTCGGAACCAGTTTTTCCACGACGGCACAGGCAAGAGCAAAAGCCTCTTGCTCGGCGTTTTCTTCCGCCTGTGCAGAAGCGGCAATCAGAGTCATCAGCCGATTGTTAATATTTTCAAGCAAAGCGGCCGTTGTGTTTTCAATGCCTTCCTGAGCGGTTTTGAACCCGCGTTCGTAAGCGTCCTGCTCGGCGATTTTTATTTTTTCCGCAACTTCCTCTTCGGTAAAGGTTTTTACTTCAGGCCCGGGGGGAACAATCTCCTCAAAATCAGCTTCCCTTACGTCTTCCTGCTTTTCCTCAGGCTCTTCCTCCGGCTGCATTTCGACAGCGGGCAAGACCTCCGGTTCGGGTTCGACAACCTCCGGCTTGTTTTTCCTTTTTTCTTCGATAACAAAATTATCAAACAGAAATTTTCTGAGTTCTGCCATTGACGCCTGTCCGTTAATAAATCAACTCGTCGTTGTCCTTGCCTTCGCTGATGACTATTTCGCCGGCATTGGACAGTTCTTTGGTCGTGGTAACGATATACTGCTGAGCCTCTTCGACGTCGCGCAGACGAACCGGCCCCATGGCTTCCATATCTTCCTTGATGATTTTGCCGGCGCGGGAAGACATATTGTTGAAGAACAGATCCTTGATGGTTTCGGAAGCGCCTTTGAGAGCGATTGCCAGCTTGTCTTTGTCGACGTTGCGCAACAGAACCTGAATGCCCTGAGAGTCGACACGAACCAAATCTTCAAACGTAAACATAAGCGATTTGACGCGCTCGGCGCTCTCGCGGTTGCGTTCTTCCAGAGCTTCCATAAAACGACCTTCGGTATTGCGATCCAACGAGTTGAAAATGTCGGCGATAAGCTCGTGGGAATCGCGGCGCGTCGATTTGGACAGGTTGGACATGAACTCCTTGCGCAGGGTTTTTTCCAGACCGTCCAGCACCTCTTTCTGCACCGAATCCATCCGCAACATGCGCATGACGATTTCCATCGCAAAGTTCTCCGGCAGCAGGGCGATAACCTTCGCGGCATGTTCTGCCTTAATCTTAGAGAGAATAACCGCAATCGTCTGCGGATATTCGTTTTTCAGATAATTGGCCAGAACGTGCTCGTTAACATTGCCGAGCTTATCCCACATGGTACGTCCGGCAGGACCGCTGATTTCTTCCATAATGGCGGAAACGCGATCCTTATCCAGCGTTTTGGAAAGCAGGCGCTCCGTACTCTCGAAAGTGCCGATGAGAGTGCCGGTGTTGGAGGACTTTTCGGCAAACTCCTGAAACAGCTGCTCGACGACGTTGGAATTGACCTTGCCCAGGCTGGCCATGATAACCGAAAGCTCCTTGATTTCCTCATCGTCCATCAACGCAAAAATCTGCGCCGACTTGTCCTCATCCAGCGACATCATCAGGATTGCCGCCTTCTGCTGACCGGAAAGTAAGTTATAATCGTCTATTACGTTTTGCTTCATGGTATCATTCCAATCTTAATTGCCGTCGCTGGAATAGAGCCAGCCGCGAATAATATTGACCGCCGCGTCGGGGTTCTTTTCGACAATGTCGTTAATTTTCTTGAGAGACGAAACTTTGATTCTGCCGTCAATCTTGTTCATGTTAATCAGTTCGTCAATTTCGCCGTCTTCCTCATTGAGGAAATTGGAAAGCAGCAGATTGTCCTCTTCGGCATTGTCGCCCAGAAGCCTGCCCTCGCCGTTGGCCGTATTGGTTTCGAAGGCATTGTTAATCAGCGGACGGATAACCAATAAGATAACCAGAATTGCAACAATTGCAACGCCTATGCCTTCGGCAATGCGAATCAGTTCGTCTTTGGTAAAGCCCATAATCAGAACCTCGCTGACCGTTTCGATTTCCGGCTGGTTGGAGGCAAACTTCATATTGGCAACTTCAACCATATCGCCGCGTTCGGCATCAAAACCGACCGCCGACTTGACCAGCGAGCGAATCTGCTCCATTTCTTCCGGCGTACGGTCACGGTAAACAACCTTGCCCTCCGCATTTCGTTCATAAATGCCGTCAACGATAACGGCGACGCCCAGACGTTTAATCGTGCCGCTGTTCTTGACCTTGTTGCGGACGACTTTGGAAATCTCGTAATTTACCGTTTCTTCGGTACGGGACTTTCGGCTGACGCTGCCGGTGCCGGCGGCAACCATGTCGCCGTTCGGAATATTCTGCGCGACGGAAACCGGCTGCTCGACATTGTCTGTCGTGCTGTTGTCAGTGACGGTCGCCTGCGAGCGAACCACCTGCGAATCGGGATCGTAAATTTCCTCGTTGGTAACTATCTGATCGAAATCCATGTCCAGATTGACCTGTGCCCGAACCTTGCCCTCGCCGACGCTTTTTTCAAGTAAGTTCTGAACCTGAAGCGACATTTTGCGCTCCTGTTCCAGACGCAAAGCTTCGTTGTTGGCAACGGTTACCGCTTCTTCATCTTCAAAATTGTTGGTCAGCAGATTGCCGGCACTGTCGACGATAGACACGTTTTTGACGTCAAGCTTCGGAACCGCCGCGGCAATCAGCTGCTGAATGGAATGGATGCTTTCCAGGCTCAGTTTGCCGCCGTCGGTCTTGATGACAACCGAAGCGGTGGGCATTTGCTCTTCGCGGGAGAACATTTCGCGCTTGGGCAACACCAGATGCACCCGCGCCGACTTGATGTGGTCCACCGAACGAATCGTCCTGGCCAGTTCGCCCTCAAGCGCACGGATCAAATTGACGTTCTGCACAAAGTTGGTCGAACCCAGCGCGTCGGTATTGTCAAAAATCTCATAACCGACGTTGGAACCTTTGGACGCCATGGCCAGATCCGCGGTATCAATGCGCATTTTGTTGACGTCTTCTTCCGGCACCAGAATCTCCGTGCCGTTTTTTGTCAATCGATATTTGATGTTGGCGGTTTCCAGATGCTGGACAATCTGTTTGGCGTCTTCCATTTCCAAATCGGTATACAGCACGGCGTAGTCGCCGGTGTTCAGCTTGGTGGCCAGATAAACGAAAAAGCTTATCAGAAAGATGACAATCGCAGCGATTGACGCCAGACGTCCCGGCGACAGGTTCTTGATACTCTGTATAAAATTATTCACCAGATTCCCCAATCCATAAATAAATTTTCATAAAATTCCCCATTTACTTTATGTATTAGCTTAAAAATATTCAGATTAAAACGATTAATTAACATATATTCACAGCCGGCACCCGCAGAAGAAAAGGCCGCCATTCTTGGCGGCCTTGACTTTAGGGGAGGAAATTTCAAACGGATTTATTCTAAATCCTAGGTCATGCGGGTGAGTTCGTCCAGCATTTCGTCGGCGGTGGTAATAATCTTGGTGGCCGCCGAATAAGCGCGCTGGGTAACGATCATGTTCGAGAACTCGGTCGCCAGGTCGACGTTGGAGGATTCCACGGAGTAAGCCGTAATCTCGCCAGCACCGTTGGTTCCCGCCTGCCGCAGCATTGCCTGACCGGAAGCGTCGGTTTCAATCCAGGTGTTGCCGGTCAGAGCCTCCATACCGTCGGCATTGGCAAAAGTTGCCAGAGGCAGAATGGCAATCGGGCGGGTTTCGCCGTTGTCAAACAGAGCCGTTACGACACCGTCTTCGCTGATACTGACGCCGGTGTAACTGCCGAACTTGGCACCATCCTGATTAATATAGTTGGTCAGGAAATCGCCGGACAGGTTGGTCAAACCGTCGTTGGTTCCGACATTGCCCATATCCAGGGTAATTCTGGTTCCGTTGTCCGGATCGCCGTCCATATTCTGCGCGCCGTTGGCCCATTCAATGGCCATTTCGTCAACGTAGAAGTATTTCGGCGTACCGTCGGCATTAAATCTGACGGCCGGAACAACAGCGCCCTGCTCAACTTCGGTACCGTTAACCGTAAACTGGTTGGCCAGCGTGGCGGTCGTATTCTGAATCGATTTCCAGCTGTTGGTTACCGAATCTCTGACAACGCCGGAGATTGCCGTGCCGAGATTGGTCGTATCAATAGTAATGTCGCCGCCGGTAGAAGAAGGCAGAATTTCGAGCGAAGAACCGCTGATAACAAAACGGGAAGGCTCGGTTGCCGTCGTATTCAGCTTGGCGCCGAAAATGCTCATCATCTTGGCAACGTCAACATCGCCGCCGCTGATGGCATCGGCAATGTTAACATAATAGTCGCCGGCATCAGGATCATCCGCCGTATCAGTATTGACAAAGTGATAGGTTTTGCCGTCAAGAGTGATGGTGTGGTTGAGATAATCCGCCGCCTTGTCCGAATTAAAGTCGATACGGGCGGTGTTCTTGATATCGTTGTCAATCGCCTGAATGGTAAAGACACCTGTCGGAATACCGGTATCCTGCGCCGGATTGGACGCGCTCTGAACACAGGCCAGCGTTTTGCTGGCGTCAATGGTCAGTTCGGCACCGGCAACAGACTGGACAATCTGAATGGTGCTGCCGTCAGCGGTAAAGCGATTGGCCGAAGGCATATTGTTTTTAATCGCGGTTTCAAAAGCCTTGGTAAAGTCACTGGTCGTAATAATACCGGTCGAGATGTCCACCGCAATATATTTGTTTGTGCCATCATCTGCCGGAATAGTGGCCGTGCCGTTGGTAAAGATGAAGTTATAAGTCGTACCGGTTCCGGCGTCGGTAATGGCAATACTGGAGCCGTTTTCAGGAATTTTGGTAAATTCGAGCTGACCGGCGGCATAGTAAACGTCCTGCGACGTATCGCCGGTTGTTTCACGACCGCCGTAAAGCGTAACGCTGGAAGCGCCGCTCGGAACCGAAGCGCCCATCGACCAGCCATTGGAACTGGTTTTGGTATATTCCAGACTCATGTTGCTGGCATTGCCGAGGCTGTCGTAAATCAGAGCCGAAACCTTGCGTTTGCCGCCGGCGGCCGCATTGGTCGGATCATAAATAGGATCGTCCGAAGGCAGGTTGGCGCCGAGGCTTATCTGGTGAGTCGGGGTAGCCGTACCGCCGATATTGGCCAGATTGACCGGACGCAGGTTGGTGCCGTCGATGATGTTGTCGTTGATGTAGACGGTGTTGCCGGAGGCATCGTAATAGGCTTTCATATATTTGATGCCGTTGACGTCGACAACCGTTGCATTCGGATTGCCATCCCAGGGCAGCAGCGACCAAGCCTGCGCATAGTAGCCGCCGGTGTTTTTCAGATAGCCGTTTTCATCGACAGAGAAACTGCCGGCGCGGGTATAGGCCCAGAGATCGCCTTCGCCCGGGTTGGCCGCCTGATTGACGACAAAATAGCCGGAACCGCTGATGGCTACGTCAGTCGAGTTGGATGTCGCAGACAACAGTCCCTGAGCGCTGATACTCTGCTTGGGCTTGGACTGAACGCCGCCCGGCGAATATAAGCTGGAGGAAGACTGTTTGGTTACCAGGGTTGAAAAAGCAACCGAATTGCTTTTATAACCGACGGTGTTTACGTTGGCGATATTGTCGGAAATGGCACCCATTGAACTGGACTGGGAAGCCAGAGCCGAAATACCGGATTGCATTGCACCAAAAATACTCATTTTTTCTCTCCTAAAGTTTTATTAAAGCAAACCGAAGGTTGCGGCCTTCAAAGCCTCGCCTGCGGCCCGACCGAGGGCAGCCGCCGCCGTTTCTAGAGCGCTGTCATCGTCGCCCCCTTCTTCCGGAGGGGTTGTATTCTCATCATTACCGTCGCCGGCTTCATCGCCGCCTTCGGCAGTATTGTCGTCCGAATTGAAATAATCGTCGTTGCGGACAGTCAGGATATCGCCAAGGCCTGCGGTAACGGCATCGCCGAGACCGACATAGACGCCCGAGGAATCGCTGGCAACGCCGGTAACGCGTCCAAAGACCGTGGTAACGACGCTGGCTGCGGTTTCGCCGCTGGCAACCTTGGTCGAGACTTCGATTTTATAGGCGCCGTCCTCCAGCTGATTGCCGTTGGAATCCTTACCGTCCCAAGTAAACTCGTGAGTTCCCGAAGTAACCTTGCCCTGTTCGGAATAGACGATATTGCCGTTCATGTCCTTGACGACAATCGTCGTGCTGACAACGTTCTTATCCAGGGTGTAGGTGGCTTTCGCCTTGCCGCCCTCAAGCGGCATGACATTGCCGAGCACCTGCGCGACCTTGCCTATGTAGGACACGGCCTGAGCACCAAGATTGGCAATATTCATACTCAAAAGGCTGTCCAGCTTTTCGTTGGTCTGAATGGCCTGTTCAACGCTGGAATACTGAACCAGCTGATTGGTAAATTCGGCCGTATCCATAGGATCAAGCGGATCCTGATATTTCAACTGCGTGGTTAACAGGGTCAGAAAGGTGTTCATGTCCGCCGACAGGTTCTGGGAGGCGGTATTGTTTGTGGTACCCGTCTGAGTGTAACCGTTTAATGCGTTTACGTCTGTCATTGTCTTTCCCCCTAAACTCTGATGTTAAGACCGGTTGTGCCGTTCCAGGACTGATTCTGGAAAGCATCCCCCAAGAGGTCGTTGCCGGCCTCTTTTTCGAATATATCGCCGATGAAGCTGCGCAGGCCGTTTTCTCTTTCCTGATTCTGATTGGCCTGATTGCCATCTCTGAAGCTGAAGCTCAGCGACCCTTCATCGGTTTGGAAACCAGCATCGTTAAATGCTTTTTCCAAAGACTGCATCTCTTTCTGGAGCGCTTCCATGGTTTCGGGGCGGGTTGAAATAATATGCGCCTGCAGTTTGCCGTCCTTGCCAATCTGCATTTTTATCTCAATATGTCCGAGATCTTCCGGCTTGAGCGAAATATCGATTTTATCAATTCCCTTAACGGCAGATTTGGTAATGTTAACCTTGACCTGTTCGACAACTTCCCGGCTCATTCCCTTATAAACGTCGCGGAAAGAAGTCTGACCGTTTTCCGAGGCAGCATCGGCCCTGGCCGCGCGGACGAATTCACCGCCGGCAACCGTTGCGGTCGTTCCGAGACCAGCAGAACTGACTTCCGCATTGGCAGCGGCCGGCATATTCGCCACACCGGTTTCGGATGCTGCGGAAACCGCGGCATTAAACGCCGGGGTAACATTCAGATTCTGAACATTATTACCATTGCCGGCAGCCAGCTGACTTCCCTGCGATTGCAACGTCTCTGCGGCGTTTTGCGCCGACACGGCCGCAGGCTTGGACGAAACCGTTATGGCTTCGTCGACGCTTCCGGCATCTGCCAGCAGATCCTTAGCGCTTAACTGGGCAATTTTTTCCTCATGAACCGAAACTTTTACTTCGGCTTTGCCTTCGCGGCCGATGACTTCCGAAAGCTTGGCCGCCTGCTCGCTGACTTCCCCGTCTGCCAAATCATCGACAAGACCTTGCGCCGAAACGTCTTTTTTAACGGCCTTGTCCTGAACCTGAGTCTTGACGGCTTCCATGTTCAGCTCAACAGCATCATCAACCGGGGCAAAAGCGCTGACATCAATAGCGCCATCCGTTTCAACAGGCTGCGAAGCCGTCATGTTTTGAGCAGTATCCGCCGGTTGAATTCTGAAAACCGGCTCGCCGTTCTGCGGCATCGACATCAGAACCTGAACAGAATCATCGCCGGCAAGCTGCGCGGCCAGTTCAGCACCAGTCATCTGAACCATTTCGCCGGTTTCGGGGTTGATAACATTAATCATTCCCATCATTGACAAATCGGCCAGAGGAACCAGAACAGAAACCGTCAGCTCCCCGCTTTCGTCTCCGGCGTTTTCCGGAGCAGCATCAACAGTCGGCACTTCAGCAGCGGGAACATCTTCGACAGCAGATCCCTCGCTCTCGGGACGGGAAACTTTTTCATTCTGCTGCGCCTGAGCATCTTCACGGGATGCACCTACAGTGCTATCAGCAGAAGCTTTAACCTTATCATCCTCTTTCCGGTTGTCGTTTTTTGCCGGCTTGTTTTTTTTGTCCGCAACAGGGGATTTATCATCGGAACGAACCTCACGGCGGTCGGAACGATCATCCTTCGCGGCCGCTGCCGCCCGGTCGCTTTCACGAACTTCCGGCCGTCCGGCCTCAGTGCCGCGGTTGAGCATCTGGGCAAAGGCGTCGCTTCCGGTTCCGGAGCTTACGCTTATCTTGCCGAAGTTCATCAAACTGGCCAGCTGGCTTTTAATTTCATTCAGTTCCATAACAGAAAATCCTCAAACAAATTTCATTTGAGGATTAATATGCAAACAGCGTGCCAAATTTTAAAAATAAAATATAGTTTTAATAGTCCGCACATGTGCTGCGACAATAATCGGTAAGATCACTATAAGGATCAGACGAAGGTCTAATATTAACATATTCTTCTAAGGAAACTCCATTACTGAATTCGTATTTGCAAGTTCCATTATATACGGGATCGTTTGACGCTATATAGTCAATAGATTCAAGATAATCTCGCCAACTAACGCATGACGGACAGGCAACACTGCAATACTGATATTTATACTTTCCACCACACAAACTACTATCAAAGCAGCGGTACGGATACATATTGTCAGGACAATAAACGCTGCATTTTGAAGAATCCTGCGGACAGGTCGTTCCGGCACAATACTGATACGTGCCGTCACATTTATAATATGACCCGCAGGGATCCGCCACGACGCAGGAGCTTCCCTGCTGCTTATAACCGGAATTGCAGGACCATGAACTGATTTTGGAGGAGCAGTCGGAGAA
>ULQI01020108.1_pt1 | contig 11511 bp, 10 predicted proteins | sample 1954261 | NCBI WGS metagenome assembly ULQI01 (sample SAMEA4835650, study PRJEB28245) | human gut metagenome | biome: gut microbiome; material: fecal sample | place: Denmark | collected 2008 | reverse complement strand
AAGTATTTAATCTTTAAAAAATTGACTTTTTATTAAGTTTTATTAAGTTCTTCTTAATAACCGGAGTTGTCACCGATTGTATCAACTGCTTCTACTTTAATATCAGTAATCAATTCTGAATAAGAGATTACAACAATTGTAGGGATGTGTCTTTCAAGAAGCTGGTAAAGAGGCAGACGAATTCTTGGAGAGCATAAAATTACCGGCTGTTGACCAATTGACTGATGTGCACGCATTAATGTCATTGCTGTGGATTCAATTAAATCCTGCACCTGCATTGGATTTAACAGGAACATAGTACCAAGTTCTGTTCTCTGACAGCTGTCATCCAGCGTTTTTTCCCATTCCGGAGAAAGTGTAAGAGCATACAATACATGGTCTCTATCTACATTGTTTAAGCAAATTTGACGACCCAGAGCAGCACGCAGACGTTCCGACAATATATCCGGTTCTTTTGAAAATCTTGCATAATCGCAAAGACGTTCAAATACAAAAATAATATCTTTGATGGAAACTTTTTCACGAATAAGGTTTACAAAAATCTTTCTCAAGTCAGAGGTTGAAATTATTGCCGGAACAAGGTCATTAACAAGTGTAGGGTCTTGGGAACGAACAAGTTCCATAAGTTTTAATACGTCAGTTTTTGTCATGACTTCATCAACGTGTTTTCTTACACATTCCTGAAGGTGTGTAACAAGAACGTCTGTTGCATCAACAGCCGTAACATTTTTTGTAGCTTTTGCATCTTCCTGAGAAATCCAGTAAGCTTGAGTCTGGTATGTAGGATCAACCCCGACAATCGCATCTTCAGGAATTGTTTTCTTAACAGAATCCCACTGGTCAGCAATAACCATATATTTACCCGGATATACAAAACCGGAAGCAACAACGTTATTACGAATAGAAATAACATACTCGTTTGCCTCTAGTGCAGAAGAATCCATAATACGGATATTCGGAAGAATGTAGCCTAATTCATCAGTAACTCTCTGACGTAAAGCAGCTATTTTAGCAAGCAATTGACCTTCTTGATCCGGATCTGCAATAACCAGCAGCCCTGCACCGACCTGCAAGCTTAAAACATCAACCCCAAGTCTTTCATACATCTTATTAGGGTTAACCAAATCCTGCATGTTCTGACGTACACTTTCTAATTGTCCTAATTGAGATTGAACGTCTGCATTGACTAATACAGAGAAGCCGGCAATTGCGAGAATAATTGTGAATAAAAGGAATGGCAGAAACGGCAGCCCCGTTATTGGACAGGTAACTGTGATTAAGCCGAGAAATAATGCCGCAAAAAACAGTGAGTATGGTTTTGACATAATCTGGTTAGTCAAATCACCGCCCAGAGAGTTATTACCGGCTGATGCACGTGTCATTACGATACCGGCTGCTATTGACATTAAAAGAGAAGGCAGCTGTGAAGCAAGACCATCACCGATTGTTAATACTGTATATTTGGTTACAGCGTCGCCTATTGGCATTTGGTTTACTAAACAACCGATAATCAAACCACCTACAATGTTAATTATAACAATGATGATACCAGCCATAGTATCACCTTTTACAAACTTCATGGAACCATCCATTGAACCAAAGAGGCTTGATTCTCTTTGTAAATCTTCACGTCTTTTTACTGCCTCTTCCGGTGATATCAAACCAGCGTTAAAATCGGCATCAATAGTCATTTGTTTTCCGGGCATAGCGTCTAACGCGAAACGCGCAGCAACTTCTGCAATACGTTCTGCACCTTTTGTAATTACCATAAACTGAACAACTGTGATAATAAGGAAGATAACACCGCCTACAATCATATTACCGCCGGTAACGAATGTTCCAAAAGCATGAATTACTTCTCCGGCATCGCCTTTAGCCAGAATAAGACGCGTTGATGCAATTGATAGTACAAGACGAAACATAGTTCCAAGAAGAATAATTGAAGGAAATGCGGCAAGTTCAAGCGGCTTCTGTACGTATAAAGATATCATCAAAAGAACAATACCAAGCGTTATATTTAAGCTTATAGAAAAATTGATAACCCAATTTGGCATTTCGATAATGAGGATTAATATCAAGGTCATTACGAACAATGCAAGAAAAATTTCACTTATTGGTTTGTTATTTCCGCCCTCTGCTGCCATTACATTCCTTCTAAAGCTTTTTTAATAATTTCCAGCTGCGTGTCAATTGAAGCATCCACTATACCATTATTCGTCTGAAAAACACATCCACCTTCTTCAATTGACGGGTCTGCCACAATATTAATCTTTGCATCAATACCATACTGATAAGTAATATTAGGCAGAGTGTCTTTTATAAATTGAACCGCCTGAGGTTTTACCCTGATGTTTATTTTAGGTTCACTCTTAGAAACAGTTCTTAAAACATCAACAATAGTATTTATTAAAACCTGCGGGTCGGTTTCTACTTCTTTTTTAATAATTTTTTTAGCTATATCAACACTTATTTCCAATATATCAGGTGCAATATATTCAAAAACATCTTTTGCAGCATGCATAAATGCAGTAATATCTTTCCTAAATTCAGCCATATCTGCCTCTGCCTGTTCCAGCCCTTTCCGGTATCCTTCATCAAATGCAGATTTTTTAATGGTTTCGGCTTCTTCTTGAGCGCGCGACACAAGATTTCGGTCATCAATTCTCCTGTAACCGCGCCTTCTAGAGCCGCGCCTTCTCTCCTGACGTTGATTAAAATCAATATTTTCAATATCAAACAAGTCAATTTCGGGTTCTTTTGGAAGATTTACTACCGGCTCTGCTATTTCTTCTGCTTCTTCCTGCTGTTCTACTGGTAATTCTTTTTCTTCCGGTTCTATTTCAGCAGTTTCTACCGGCTTATTTTCAAAATCCGCCGGCTCTATTCTCCTCCTGACCTCCCTGTATTTTTGACTATTTTTCTTAATTATCATAATTCTTTTTTATATTATATACTATCCTCAATGTATTGTGCAACAATACCTGCAACCCTTAAAGGCAATCCGGAATACTCTCCGTCATAGGCCTGTGATATAAAGCGCTTTACGAGAGGACGTTCATTTTTAATAACTTTCTCAATTTTTTCTCTTGGAGTTGTTCTGTAAATACGAAGTAAATCGCCAAGTACATTTTCCTTCGTCAGTTTACGTTTTATTGGCAGGTAGTCTTTCATTTCTTTCAGACAATCTGAGATTAAATCTCCGTCAAGATGAGATTCTAAATCTGCCATATTCATATACTGAGATATTGCAAGAGAATCATTAGAGTCAAACTTATTGAGGATTGTTGTAACTTTATCTTGAGAAAGAATTTTTAGAACAAGAGCCAGAGTCATAAGCTTCATTTGCTTATTGCTAATACCTTGCGGAATTGATGCAAGCTGTTTTTCCTGCTTTCTTTTATTACGTTTTTCTTCACGGCGTTTCTCTGCTTCTCTCAAATTCTTTTCAGACTCTTCTGCCGCTGCCATCTGTCGCTTCTGCTGTTCTTCCTGCGCCTGTTTTGCCATTGCATCAATATTGGATTGGCTTTCTGCTCTATTTTTTATTTCTTCATCAATAACGCCTTTTTTCTGAAGTTCTTCTATACTTGAGTTATAGACCTTTATTACATGGTGTTCTACGGCCTGTAAAAGCTGATCTTGAGGAATTTTTCTTATAACAGCTTGTTTTGCAACTTCAAAGATAGTAAAAGCAATCTTCTGCATAATACCATCCCAGTATTGTGGAAGTATTCCGGAATGTATTAAGTCTATTGATTTATGGAAAGACCACTCTGCTATAATCTGGGTAATAAATACTGCCTGCTCAGCAGTTAAGTTCATCTGTGTATCATTATATAGAGCTTCGCCAGCAAGTAATGTAAAGTTTCCAAGCGTTTTTACAATATATTCTTTTTCCCTATCCTCGAGTTCCGGAGGTACAAGTTCTTTTGCCTGCTCTGACATTGAGGCTGCAAACGCTTTATAATCAAACCCTTCTATTGGCATATTTCATTCCCTTTGTAGATATAATAATCCCTATTGTATTATAACTGTTTATTTGTTTATTAACCTCATATAAGTTAATGATTTTGTAGTCAGAAGGCAAAAAAAAAGTAACACAATCTCTATTATGTTACATTTTTTATAACGGCATAATCCAATAAAACTTTAGAGTTTCAGTTAAAATCTTTACAATTATTTACATTGTACCATTTGCTTAAAATGTTGAAATACAGATTAGTACAGGAGAATTTTAAACAGCTGGAAGAGGCAAAAGAAGTTTTAGAAAAGACAGAGAAAACAGAAACTTCGCAGCAAAACACTCCCACACCCGCCGTGTCTGCATCAGGTGCTGAACAGTTAGCAATGATTATCCGCCAGATGGAGATGAACATGAGTCAGAACTATGATTTTTCTACAGAAAAAACTGTCGAAGAAAATACAGGAACAAACAGCACCCGCGCTCCGGAAGAAACAGCTAAAGCTACTGATGAAGATATGGCAGAGATAGTTGATTTTCTTAATAACGGACGTTTGACTAAAGCCACAGAAAAACTGAACAATTTGGGGATTTCATACCAACTTGATAAACCATCACAGACAATGTATACAATGAATAGCATTGAAGAGGTAACTCAACAGATAAAACCACCAACTTTAAAACTTGAGATTTCACAAGATGAGTGTGAAGATTTTACTCAGCAATACATTAGTTTGGAATATCAGAAAAAACAATCAGGACTTAACGGAGAAGAAGACACTAAATTCAGAGAACAGCAAAAACAACTTATTAATGACTTTATTCAAAAACACGGCATTAAGTCTATTGATGCAGATTACTTATTAGAAAAAATTGAAAAATGGGATGCTCAAAATCCGGGTATTATTTCCAACAGGGGGGTAACTACTGAATTATTATGGTTCCTTGCCGGAAAAGATGCTAAATTTGAACCAATAGATTATCAGCCACAAGAGCTGCCGGAGTTTAAATAAATCTCATATAAAAGCGGAGCTTTATGCTCCGCTTTTATTGTGATAAAATTTGCTTATGAAATATAAGTGGCTTAATCTAAAAAAGAATAGAGAAGTAATTATTTTTTTTAACGGCTGGGGTATGGACGAGAGTGTGATAAAACATTTAAACTATGGCAGTTATGATGTTTTGATGTTCTATGATTACAACACCCTTGATACTGATTTTGACTTTAAATCTTTGGAAAAATACGAAAAAAGATACCTTATTGCCTGGTCTATGGGCGTAATGACTGCATCATTATTTAATATTGATTATGCCCGAAAGACTGCTGTTAACGGAACGTTAAAACCTATTGATAATAGGTTTGGTATTCCTGAGAGAATTTATGATTTAACAGTAAGAGGCTTTAATGAAAAGGGAAGAGAACGCTTTATGAGAAGCATGTTCAGCGAAGCTTCACTGCTGCCGGAGGTCAAAAGAGATTTAGAGAATCAAAAAAGCGAACTTTCAGCCCTTAAAAATTATTTATCTAATGAAAGTTTTAAATATGATAAAGTACTGATAAGCCGGGATGATAAAATTATACCTGCAAAAAATCAGTCTGCTTTCTGGAACATAGAGCCTAATTTAGAGGGGGGGCACTCACCTTTCCTTCTATTTAAAAGCTGGGAAGAACTCTTATGAATAAGAATTTAATACAGAAAAGATTTGCCAAAAACCTGAACACATATAATGATAATGCAAAAATTCAAAAAATCATGGCTGAAAAACTTGTATCACTATCAGACAGAAAAGATTATGATAGTATACTAGAAATTGGCTGCGGCACAGGACTTTTAACAGAAAAAGTTCTTAAAAGCTTTACTTTTAATACTTATACAGCGAATGATATTGTAGCTGACTGTAAAGAATATATTGACAAACTATCTGACAGGATAAATTTTGTACATGCAGATATTGAAGAAATTATAAGAAAAAGCACTCATAAATACGACTTGATTATCTCTAATGCAACATTTCAGTGGATTGAAAACTTTGAGGAATTTCTTTTATCGCTTTTATCCAAACTAAATCCAGGAGGTACATTATTATTCTCAACCTTCGGGCCTGAAAATTTTCGTGAAATATTTTATATCACAGGAAAAACATTGACATACAAATCATGCGATGAATATAAATCAATACTTGATAACTTTAATCATTATATTGAAGAAGAAACACATGTTTTAGCCTTCAAATCTGCAAAGGATGTTTTAAAACATCTTAAATACACGGGAGTAAATGCACTTGATTCAAACGGCTGGACAAAAGCTGACATGCTTAAATTTGAAGCAGGTTACAGCACAATTTGCTCTACCTCGCCAACACTAACATATAACCCTCTCTATATCAGAATAATAAAAAAATAAAATAGTACATCCGGTTAATATTCGTATAATAAGAAATATTATAGAATATTGGTTAAGTGTAAAAAATACGTTTATTAACGAACGCTTATTGAGGTGTTATGGAAATTTTTGAAATAGCAGAGATGCTTGGCGCAAATATCAACTACGAGAGTTTATTACAAACATTTTTTAAGGATTATCCTGATGCAATATGGATTAAGGATAAGAATTTAAAACTATTAAGCGCAAATAGCGCCTTTTATGAGCACTTTAATAAATCTGCTGATTGCTGTAATTCTTCTGGTGAAATGCAGATATTGCAAGAGAAACGTACTGTTACATTTAGTATTCATTCTGAAAAGAAGAATCAAGTTTTAGCTGTTACAGCAATGCCGGTTCTCAATAATAATTCTGTTGAGTGTATTTTATACATTTCTAAAGATATTACAGAACAGGAAGAGCTAAAAGAAAGATTTTTTGTAAATAAATATCAATTAAATGCACTTTTAGAAAATATTCCTAAAATTATCTATATGCAGGACTTAAACGGTCAATATATCACCGGCACTAAACATTCAAAAGCATTCTTCAATGATGGATTTGACTATTTTCATAAAATACAGCTGGATTTCCAAAGTATTAATGCTACAAGAATGTGTGAAGACAAGTCTGTTATAGAAAATAATAAGCTCATAACATACGATAAAGAAATTGTTGACACTAGAGGTATTCCACACTGGTATACAATTTATAAAGCACCAATAAACGACTATCATAACAATGTAATTGGAATTGTAGTGATGGCTAAGAATATAGATGATGAGAAGCTTCTTCAGGCACAGCGGGAAACTTTTGTTGCTTCATTAGGGCATGACCTTAAAAATCCTACCCTTGCTCAGATAAGAGCAGTTGAATTACTGCTAAAAGGGGAATTTGGCTCATTAACAAAAGAACAACAGGAAATTTTAGGAATGCTTCTAGACTCTTGCAAGTATATGAATGCAATGCTTAGTTCTCTTCTTGCAACTTACAGAAACGAAAGAGGCGTGGTAAAGCTTAACTATGAAGAAGTTTCTCTGACTGACCTTGCTGAAGACTGCATCAGTGAAATGATTTATATTGCGAAAGATAAAAATGTCAATATTTCTATAGAAAAGAGGTGCGATATTCCTTTTGTTTATGGAGATAAGGTACAAATAAAACGTGTAATAATGAACCTTTTATCCAACGGCATAAAGTATGCATTCAAGGACACTGAAATAAAAATTAAAATATATAATGAAATTAATTTAACCTGTTTTAGTCTTGAGAACAGGAGCCCATATATTCCAGCAGAAAAACGCGAAGCAATATTTGCCCAGTACGTTTCTTTTGCAGAAGCACACAAAGAACTGGGAATAGGATTAGGCCTCTATACCTCGAAAAAGATTGTTAACGCACATGCCGGTACTATTTTTGTTGAAAGTTTTGAAGACGAAAGAACAGTATTTGGCTTCAAAATTCCAAACGTTAAAGATTCTATATGCGCTGCCAAAACTGTTTCTTTTTAAGCTGTAACCTGAACTGACAGATTTTTGATAATTTCAAGCAGTTTATTTACCATCAAATCTTCGTATTTTTGAGCATTTTCTTTGCTGTCAGCTTCAAACCTCAATGTAAATACAGGTTCAGTATTGCTTTGTCTTATGAGGGCAAATCCCTTTTCAAACACAATACGCATACCGTCAATTGTAATAATATCTTTTATATTAGTCCCAAAGAAATCAGGATTTTCTGCAATTACTTTCTGGAACTCTTCTAAAGTTTGCGCTTTCAAAGAATTTGGACAAGGCAGGCGAACTTCACTTGAAGAGTACATTGATTTGAATGGTTCAAGCATATCTGTTATTTTAAAATTAGGATTTTCTCTTTTCTTTCCGGCTACAATTTGAATTATGCGGCATCCTGCATAAACAGCATCATCAAATCCATAATAATGATCTTTAAAGAATGTATGACCGCTCATTTCTCCTGCCAGAACAGCTCCGGTTTCTCTCATTTTTGATTTAATATAACCGTGCCCTGTTTTACACATAACAGCCACACCGCCATTTTCATTAATAGTATCGTAAAGGACCTGTGAACATTTAACCTCAGAAACAATTACCGGCTTTATGCCTTTTGCATTATATTCTTTGATAACATCTTCCGCATAGATTAGGAGAAGCTTATCTCCTGTCATAGAGTTGCCGTCAGAATCAATAACCCCGATTCTATCGCTGTCACCGTCAAATGCAATACCTAAATCGGCTTTATTTGCAACAACAGCTTTTTTAATATCCGTAAGAGTTTTTTCATCACTAGGGTTTGGATGGTGATGAGGAAATCTTCCATCAGGCATTGAATAAAGTTCAATTACTTCACACCCGAGAGCTCTATATAACTTAGGCGCAACAACACCGCCGGTTGCATTGGCACTATCCACTACAACCTTTATACCTTCGCCGATTCTGCCGAACTTTTTAGTCATTTCCTCTATGTAGTCCGGAATTAAATCATATTCATTAAGAATACCAAACGCTACAGGAGGAATTGCAAGTTTGTATTCTTCCATAGTCAGTTCTTTGACAACTTTAATCTGTTCTTCATTCAAAGATTGTTTTGCATAAGTCATTTTAAGTCCGTTATACTGGCTCGGATTATGGCTTGCTGTAATAATCATCGCGCCTGTAACCGGCATATATTTTGTAATGTATGGAGGGAGTCCTACAACTTCTGAATAATATCCGAGAGGTGTCGGTGCAAGCCCCATGTCAACAACATTAGCACCGCAGGAACGAATACCTTCTATCAGCGATTTTGAGAGCGATGGAGAATGAAGCCTTGCATCGCGGCAAACAGTTATCCAGATTTCTGAAGGCTGCTTTTTAGCTTCTTTTGCTAAAAATTGAACAAAGCCGCGACCTGTATAATAGAAAAGTTCTTCTGTTATATCATCTCCGTAAATTCCTCGTATATCATTCTTTCCAAATGCTGAATCTTTTAGCATAACTCCTCCTTAAAATAACTATAGTATAATAATAACATGGATAAACATAAAAATTTAATTTTTGTACTACCGGCGCTTGCCGGAACTTTTATATTCATTATTATTCCAATTTTTTGCTCTTTTGCATTAAGTTTTTCAGAGTGGGATTTATTGAATGAAATTAAATTTGTTGGACTGGACAACTACAAAAGTATTTTATCAGAACCCGAATTTCTGCAAATTCTTTTAAACACTTTTGTTTATGCTATCTCAACAACTATTTTTGCAGTCATAATCCCTTTATTGATTGCAGCTGCATTAAACACAAAAATCAGAGGCAGTGAAGTTTATAAGACAATCTACTTTCTTCCGTTTATAACTCCTGCTGTTGTAATAGCAATCGTCTGGTCGTGGATTTTTGACCCCAATATCGGAGGGATAAATCTTCTTTTTAAAACACATTTAAACTGGTTATTTGACACGCACCTTGCTATGCCTGTACTTATTTTTGTATCTGTTTGGAAGCTTATCGGCTATAATGTTGTTTTATTTCTAACTGGATTTTCGACAATAAACCAAAATGTTTATGAGGCTGCAAAAATTGATGGTGCAGGCGCTAATGAAACTTTTTGGGATATAACACTTCCGCTCTTGAAACCTACAACATATTTTGTAACTCTGGTAACGGCAATTTCGTCATTCCAGATTTTTGATTTAATCTATGTTATGACGTCAGGCGGTCCTGCAAATTCTACAAATGTTATAGTCTACTCAATATATAAATACGCATTTGAGTATTTTGATATTGGTAAGTCCTGCGCACTTGCTTATATTCTATTTATCATAATATTCTTACTTGCAGTTCTTCAGCGCAAAATAAGCTCTTTGTCATCAAAATAATTAAGCTTCATTGCCTGTTTAACTTCTGCTAAAGTATTTGCAGCAACTTCTTTGGCCTTGCCGGTTCCATCAACAAGAATATCGTAAACTGCACCCATATCCTGTTCAAACTCTTTTCTCTTAGTTCTTATTGGTTCGAGTTCTTCATTTACAATACTGTTTAAAAATCTTTTAACCTTAACATCGCCGAGCCCGCCTCTCTGGTAATGCTCTTTAACCTCGTCTAATGAAGCGTAATCATTCCAGTATTTTTCAAAGTGTTCCGGTTTGCAGAATGCATCCAGATAAGTAAATACCGTATTGCCTTCAATATGCCCCGGATCAGTAACCTTAAGATGAGTCGGATCTGTATACATACTCATAATCTTCTTCTGCACATCCTCTGCCGTATCAGAAAGATAAATACAATTACCGAGTGATTTGCTCATTTTAGCTTTTCCGTCAATACCAGGAAGCCTCATACAAACTTGATTATCAGGAAGAAGAGCTTTTGGCTCAATTAAAACATCTTCGCCATAAATATGATTAAATTTTCTAGCAATTTCTCTTGTCTGTTCTATCATTGGAAGCTGGTCTTCCCCGACAGGTACAGTATCTGCTTTAAAAGCTGTTATATCTGCTGCCTGACTAATCGGATAACATAAGAATCCGACAGGAATACTTGATTTAAAATCTCTCATCTGAATTTCAGATTTTACAGTCGGATTAAGCTGCAATCTGGCAAGAGTTACCAGATTCATATAATAAAAAGTTAATTCGGTTAACTCCGTAACCATTGATTGAATAAATATTGTTGAAATATCAGGATTTAAACCGACAGACAAATAATCAAGAGCAACCTCCATAATATTTTGTCTTACTTTATCAGGATTATCAAAATTGTCTGTTAATGCCTGCGCATCAGCAATCATTATATAGATATTTTTATATTCTCCGGAATTTTGCAGCTCTACTCTGCGTTTCAAAGAGCCCACATAGTGCCCTAAATGCAGTCTGCCGGTTGGTCTATCACCTGTTAAAATCGTTTTTGCCATAAAAATATCTCTCCTTTAGTCTGTTTAACCATAATGGCGGCACTTTGTCAATAATCGCTTCATTTTATCAAATATTGCATGAAAAATTGTTTTGTACTTCGCACACTCAGGGTCAAGAAGATATAATTTACCTTCTTTAGACATACCCAGCTGAAAAACATCTCCGTCCAACAAATCATATGGTCTTAATCCTGCTGCCTTTATCATATCTTTCATAATCGAAAC
>ULQI01011733.1_pt1 | contig 11518 bp, 7 predicted proteins | sample 1954261 | NCBI WGS metagenome assembly ULQI01 (sample SAMEA4835650, study PRJEB28245) | human gut metagenome | biome: gut microbiome; material: fecal sample | place: Denmark | collected 2008 | reverse complement strand
CTTTGTTAAAAGAAGCAATTTAAGAATGCTCGCCATCGGGTTGGGATTTTCTGCCGGGGTTATGGTTTACATGGCTTTGACAGAGATTTTAAAAGATTCCCGAGAGTTTACCCAGATGTATTTTGGAAACAATGCTGCTCTTGTTACTTTTATAGGATTTTTTGCAGGTATAGGTATTGCTGCTTTAATTGACTATTTTCTTCCTGCTCACTTTGGTGACGATATGATTGACAAAGCTCCGCAAGATATTTCAGAAGACGATGAAAGAATAAAAAAGGCAGGACTTTTAACCGCAATTGCAATTTCGCTTCACAGGTTTCCTGAAGGTTTAACAATGTTTCTTGTTGCCAGCACAGATTTAAAGCTCGGGATTCCGCTTGTTATTGCTATGGCAATACACAATTTACCCGAAGGAATAGCAATAGGGCTGCCTATGTACCATGCAACAGGCAAAAAACGTTATGCAATGTTATTTTCTGCTATTGCAGGTATTTCCGGCCCGATTGGTGCAATTCTTGGTTTTATTCTTATCAAACTTTTTATGCCGCAAATGGCAATAGGTATTTTGTTTGCTATGGTTGCAGGCATTATGGTTTATATTTCTCTGGATACACTTATGCCTACTGCCCGTGAGTACGGTGAAAACCATGACGTTATGGCAGGCATTTTTGCAGGAATGTTTTTTATCGGTGCAGGTCTTTTATTTGTTTAACAAAAAGGATATTTTATGAAAGATTTTAAATCAGGTTTTGTTGCTGTTATAGGACGTCCCAATGTGGGCAAGTCCACTCTTTTGAACACAATAATCGGTCAAAAAATAGTAATCGCCACAGACAAAGCGCAGACTACCCGCAGAAGAATAAAGGGCATTTTTACAAACGAAGAAGGCCAAATTGTTTTTATTGACACTCCAGGTATTCACAAGCCATTGGACAAGCTGGGTGAGTATTTGATGGATGAAGCCAAATACTCTATTCCGGATGCGGATTTGATTTTGTTTATTGTTGATGTGTCAGAACCTGCCGGAGCAGGTGACAAATGGATTGTTGAAAATCTTTTGAAAGAAACAAAGACACCTGTGATTATTGTGTTAAACAAAGTAGACAAGTTAAAAGATCCTATTAAAAAAGAGCAAAACCTTTTAACTTACAAAATGCTTTTTGATACCAATCTGCCTACGGCTAAGATTTCGGCACAGACTGGAAGGAATATTGATACTTTAATTTCTACCATAATGAGAAAGCTGCCTGAGAGTGCACCTATTTATGCAGAAGATGACCTCACTGATGAAAGCATGCGCTCTATTGCACAGGAAATTATCAGAGAAAAGATTCTTTTAAATACAAAAGATGAAATCCCGCACAGTGTTGCTGTTTTGATTGAAAAATACGAAGAAAAAGAAGACATTGATAAAATTTATGCCAAAATACACGTTGAGCATGAAAGTCAAAAAGGCATCATGATTGGTAAAAAAGGGCAAATGCTAAAAACTATCGGAATGCAGGCAAGAAAAGAGCTGGAAAAAATGCTGAATAAAAAAGTGTATCTTGAGTTGAATGTAAAAGTTTCCAAAGACTGGAGAAAGAAAACGCCTGATTTGGAAAACTGGGTTTAGTCACAAAAATACCGCCCATAAATTGAGGCGGTATTTTTTAATCAATTTTTGATTTTTGGGTTTATTTTGCAGCTGCCTGTGCAGTTGCTTCCGCGGCTTTTTCTGCAGTTGTCTCTGCAGCTTGTGCTGTAGCAGCTGTTGCTGCTTCTGTAGCTTTTTCCGCTGCTTTTTCTGTTGTTTTTTCTGCGGTTTTTTCAGAGCCTTTGCCTAAACCCTTAAATAGTCTGACTACATAATCCACACCTTGATTAACTTTTTCACCGACATAGGATACTACTTTTGTTCCGTAGAATTTGGCTTTTTCGGTTAATGATGCTTTGTCTGCTAGTTTTGCACCTGCTAAATCAAAGTTTTTGAATACATCAACTTTTTTCCTTAAAATTGCTGCTGTTGTGCCAAGTACTGCAACCGCTGCAAGAGTTTTTAAAAACCAGTGGCTTTTTTTCTTTTGCTGGGGATAACCATATGCGTCTACCGGCGTGCTTGCCAAAGCGTCAGGAGCGGCTTGAACCTGAGGACCTTTAGAATAAGATGGTGATCTAGAAATAGTTGCTGTATTAAGCGGTGTAATCACTGAAAAATCTGACATAATAACACACTCCTTTTATTGACCTTATAAGCATACAAAACATATAAAGTATTTTTATTGCTAAGTTAGAGAACCATGATGCTAATTAATGAAACATTTTGTTACATTATATCACTTTTGATTATATTTTGGAATATTTTTTTTAAAACTGTAATCTAAAGTAATATAAGAGATATTTTAACTATAGAGGGATATAAAATGGGTGCACTGATCAACACTGACAAAAGTATTATTGAAGCGGCAAAGCTTGTTGCCTGCAAGATTGACGATACAGAATTAAGAAAAAGAACATATGCGCTTAATATTGCTGCAAATGCTGCTGCGCGTTATTTGAATGAAAACAATGTTATCGCTGACACTAAGCAGAGCCTTTACAAAGTGCCGTCTTTTGCCCGTAATATTGAGCTTGCAGATATTTATGTTAACGGTGTCAGATATGATGTACGTGTAACGTTTGACGGAAAAAGTTTTTGTATTCCTAAAATTCAGGAAAAATATGATGCCGTGCCTGCTGCTTATATTGTTGTTCAGTTAGAAAATTCTCTTAAAGAAGTTGAAATTCTCGGTTTTATACCTTCTGAAAAACTGACTGATAATAAAGCAAATGCCGAATATTACTGCTACAGCACTGATATTTTATTACCTATTGAAGAGTTTGGAAATTTCGCACAAAATCAATCCGTAAAAATTCATCCGTTCTCTTCTTTAGACCACGACAAAATCAAAGAAATGTGCGCCGGTTTTATTGACAACGAAATTACAGAAACTGAAAAAATATATTTTATCAAACACGTTATAGCTTGTCCTGTTTGCAGAGAAACTTTTTGTGATATGAATGACTTTGATACTATTTTGTCACAGTTAAAAAATTATCATGAATTATTGAATGACAGTACTTTGAGTGTTTTTTCCGGCAATAAAGAGGAATTTGATGCAGCACTTATTGCGGGTATGGGTGTTGTTGAAAATGCAATGGAAAATACTGTTGTTGAGCCCGAGGTATTGCAAGAAGAAGACATTCTTGAAGAGCAAGAACCGCAGAAAAAAGAAGAGCAAGAGCAAGAGCAAGAGCAAGAGCAAGAGCAAGAGCAAGAGGAAGAGCTGGAGCAAGAGGAAGAGCTGGAAGCTGATATAGACACTGTTGAAAATGAAGAAGCAGAAGAAGTTGCAACTTTAGCACAAGAGCCAGATGAAGTTATTGAAGAGCCTGAAGAGATTGAGTCCATTGACGAAAGTGAATCCATTGATCCAATTGAAAGCGTTGAAGAACTTGAAAGCATTGGAGAGCTCGACAATCTTGCAGAACTTGAAGAGCTGGAAGAAACAGAGCCGGAAACACTGGAAGAACCGCTTGAGCTGCTGAGCGAAGATAATGATCTTCTCGAGCTTGGTGATGAGCCTACTGTGGATGAATCTGAAATTGAAGAGCCAATAATGGATGAGCCAGCAATTGAAGAACCTTTAGAGGAACAAACAGATTCTTATCAAGAACCTTTTGAGTTGAAATACGATGATGAAGAAACAGAAGAAATTGAGCAAGACATTGAACAAGAAGAAGAAAATCCTCAAGAATTACCTGCTATGTTTGATTTTGCAAAAGCAACTGCTGATATAGAAACAGAACCTGATGAAAATCAATCAAAACAGGATGAAGAAATACAGGGTCTGCTTGATGATGATTTGCTTGCATTGCTTTCTGATTCTGATACAGAGGATACTGAAGAGCAGGAAGAAACGCAAAGTTACGAATCACAAGAATTTACACAAGAACCTGAGCAGGAATATGACCAGCCTTCAGAGTTTGAATCTGAAGAATTTGAACAACCCGAGTTTTCTGTTGACACTCAAGAATCCCAACCGCTTGAGCAAGATGGTGATGATACAATTCACTCATTATTTGAAAATCAGGCGAATGCACAGAGCGAAGAAGGTGCACAAGACGGAGTTGCGGAATTTGAGCTTGCACCTGAACCTGTTAGCGCTTCTACAGTAAATAAAACAAAACAAATTGCGGTTGCAGCAGCACTTGTTGTATTACTTGCCGGAGCAGGTGCCGGTGCGTGGTTTATGAACCATCAAAAGGCAACAACTGAAGAGACACCGCTTGATACAGCTAATTCTGATCAGTTGTTCGATTTCCAAAACCAGGGTACACAATCAGAAGAATCGCCTGATACACAATCTGCTGCTGTATCACAAGATATTAATCGTTCAATGGCTAATTCATTCTCTGACAAGCCGGCTGCTATTTCTATCACAAAACTTTCATGGCAGGTTAGTGAAAAATTAGCGAGTGAAGCTTCTGTTAAAGAATATTTACAAACTGCAGGAAAAAATATTCAAATGAATTTACAAAATGACCTTGCAAATGCGTCGGATGTTGCATTCAACAACACGGTCAAAGTCTCGTTTGAAATAGCACCTGACAACACCTTAAAAGGCATACAGGTCTTGACTTCCAGCGGTTCTGACAAGATTGATGATATTATATTAAGAAGTATTAAAAACACCTTAAAGTATATCAACGTGCCTAAATTGAAGGATTACAAATCAGATTATTTCTTAACTTTAATCATAAATTTTTAATTTATATGATATGATATAATCAATCGGTTAAATGAATATATTGGATTAAAGAATTGGATACTTTACAACAACAAAGAGATCTTATTGAGAAGTTAGTAAAATCTAATAATAAATTTACGGGAAATGAGGATCTGCTGGATGATTTTTGTTCTGAAACATACAAAAGATCCCATTCTCTGTTTGACAGTCTTGAGATAAAAGACCTTGAAAGTTATATTGCCAAGGTGGCCAACACGGCTATTCTTGCGGTGTTAAAAGACTACGGCAGAGTAAGAAGACGTGAAAACAAATACGTCAGCACGCAGGAAATTTTAATCAGCCCTGTACCGGCAAAATCCAAAACACAAGAAACAGCTCCTGTGCCTGTTGTGTCACAAATTGTATCTTCTGCAGCAGAAAATTTTGTATATAAAATTGCTGACCCAAGCGATTCTTTTGAAGAAAAAATTGTAAGAAAAGATTTGCTGCAAAAAATTGTAGATATTGTTCTGGTTGCGCAAAAAAATCAGCCTGAAAAAGAGTATTTAAAAATCTTTTACTTAAGATACGTTAAAGAGCTAAAGCAAAAAGAAATTGCTGAAGAGGTGAATTTATCTCAATCAGAAGTGAGCAAAAGACTTATTGAGATTGCACAAATAGTAAAAACACATTTCTAATATTAACGTCTGATGTAATTTAGCGATTCTTTATACTATAATATGCTTAGTTTAGCTAAGCGGTTATTAAAAGTATAATGCGTTGTCTAAAATGCAAAAAAGAAATAGAAGATAACCTTTTACGATGCAGTTATTGCAACACAAAAGTACAAGCCGTATGTCCGGTTTGCGGAAACATTAACCCCATCACTACGGAATACTGTGCAAGATGCGGTTTGCAGCTCTTAAAATACTGCCCTGAGTGTCATTGTGTAAATTTTCCTGATGCCTCTAATTGCAGAAAATGCGGTGCTGCTTTTGAAAAAAACGAAGAGTCTATATCCATTACTGATTTGGAGACACAACCGCCTCAAGAAGAAACAAAAGTAACACAAGAAAAAATAGAAACACAAGCCTTCCCGGAAACAGACACAATCAGAGAGCAAGCAGAGACTTTCAGAGATGAAGATTTTGCTATGGAAGAAGTTGAAGACAACGAGCTGATTGACTTTTCTGACGGAGAAAATATTGATGAAGCGCACAATGATGCTGATTTATTGTCGCTTGCAGACAATCAGGAAAACAGCATCACACAGGAGCTGAAAAAAGAAAACATAGAAGCAAAACCTATCATAAATGCAGATGCTGCACAGGCAAAAGTCCAAACACCTGTTAAAGAGCAAGAAAAATCTGAAAAAGAGCAGGGACAGCAACCGGCAGCAGAAGTGAAAACAGAAGCAGAGACTAAATCACCACAGCCTCCCGAGCCTGATATTATACCGGAAAATACCGAGCCTGATGCAGACATACAATCACATGACCAGATGAAAAGTAAGAATCTGATAGTCAATGCTGTAAGAAAGCCTGAAAAGCTTATCATAGGGTTGAGCGCACCTGAAGGATACGGAAAATCCACAGTTTTAAGGTATCTTTTTGGTGATTTGATGCACCAGAATTATGCATGGTTGTGGGGAGAGTGCAGTGCAAATTCTCAAATAAGTCCATATGGTATATTCCAAGAAATGATACTTACATTTTTTAATATGCCGAATTTTTCCAACATGTCTACGGAATTTTTAAAACAGGCAAAAACAATGTTGTCAGAAAGTTTGCCGTTTTTTACGCAGGAAGAAATTTTCAATTTGTTTAACTTCCTTTATCCGTCTTTGACAGCGCATTTTGAGGATATACTTATCAACAAAGACACAACATTTGCACTTTTAGAAAAACTTATTCTTGAGATATCCAAAAAGGCCAAGCTTATACTTGTTATTGATGATTTTGATATGATAGACGGTGCTTCATATGCATTTTTATCATATTTTGTAGACCAGGGGCATCTGAGTGAAAACATCAAGCTCATTATTTCTTACAAAGACAACAGAATTACACAGGGTTATTTCTATTCCGAAAGACTGGCACAAAACCAGTATGAAGACATCAGGCTTGCAAAGTTGAGCAGAGTCGATGCAGACAATCTTGTCAAAATGTTTTTAAACGGTGTTAACCCGATACCTGAAAATGTATTTGATGAAATTTTTGAAAACTCAAACGGCAGCAGTGCATACATTGAGCAGGTCATTGTATTGTTAAATGAGTTCAAGGCTTTTCAATCAGACGGACAGACAGTGACATATCACTCCACACCTGTTGAAGAACGTCTACCCAAAAGTTTGCAGGAAATTCTGAACGTACGATTGAACTACATTCAAAAGAAGTTTCCATTGTGTTTCAAAACACTTTGCACTGCTGCAATTATGGGCAACAAGTTCAACATAAAGCTGCTTGAAATTGTGATGAAGCTCAAGGAAGAAGAATTCCAGAACGTTATGCAGCTGTTGTGCAATTTTGCTTACATTGCACCATTTAACAACAATATTTACGAGTTCAAAAACACTTTGCTATGGAAATTTGTTTACGAAAGAGCAAAGCAGAGCAAGGAATTTGTACTGTTGAACGAAAAAATATTTGATGTGATAAACTCTTTCACACTTTCGAGTAATGCACTGAAGGCACTGATTGCACAGAGTTTGAACCAAAAAATTCTTGCATTAAATATCTGGACTGAAAACGTAAAGCTTTGTGCGTATCTTGGTGACGAGCATTTATGGACTTTGTCGCAGAAGCAGTGTTTAAAAATCGCTCAGGAGATAACGCCCGAAAACAACGATATAATAATAAACAACATACACGAAAGACTGGGCAAGCTCCTTTACGAGTCACGGCCGTCTGAGGCAATTCCGTTTTTATCTTCTGCAATAAGCAATGCGCTCAAGGTAAGCAACAGGCCAAAGATTATTGAATTATCAGGTTATTTGTCAAAGAGCTGTGCGCTCACAGGCAATTATTTTGGTGTAATTGAGGCTGTTGATACTGTTTTAAAAATTATCGACACCCCGCAAAACAAGCTTGAAACAGCCCTTGTAAAACACAAAAAACTCAAAGCAATGTTTTCCATAGGCAACGCTGAAGAAATTTATAACCTTGCAAGCAGCGAGATTATTCCTATTGTTGAACAGGCGCTTTCAGGACTTATTCCAAACAACGGAATCTCAATGGATGTTATTTACGAGACATGGCTTGAGTGTAATTTGACTGTGGCTATGGCATTAATTTCGCAGGGAAGCAACAAGTCGTTTGCAATATTAAAAGTAATAGATGAGATTGTTGAAAAGAACAATGTACAAAACCGCAACTATTTGCAAAGGCTCAAATTGGCCAAAGCTCTGGCTTTTAGTGTACAGGGCAATATCAAAAAGTCTGAGGATGTACTTGTGGAATTTTCGCAAGAGACTGCTAAAGAGATTGTTGAGCCGGATGTTATTTCATTATGGAATTTTACCAACATATTGAACAAGCTTTACAAGCAGGAGTGGGCCAACATAAAAGAAGACCTTTATTCTGTTGTGACTTTTGCAAACAATTACAATGATGTTCTTGTTAAGAACCTGTTAAAGGTTTTTCTGGGCAAGATTTTGCAGGAGGAAGGCAATTTGTCCAAGGCGTTGGATATTTTTAATGAGCAGGTAGCTGTTTTTGCAAAAGAAAAAATTGCTCTTGGTGCTTTGCTATGCTGGTATTACATTGCCAAGCTTACGCTTGTAACAGAAGGGTCGGACAAGGCGCTTGATATTGCGCAAAAGGCGCTGGATGTGGCCAAGAATCCAAAGATTTCCAACTACTATTTTATGGTGCTGTACAAAAAGCTTATTGCTGAGATTTTCTTAATCAAAGGAGACACAGACGCATCCAAGATGTACATTGAAAAAGCATTGATGATTGTAAAACAGTATGATATGAGGATTTTGAAGGTTTCTTTGTATCAGCTGTATGCAAAGTATCTGGAAGAGATGGTCAACAAAAAGCCTCAAAACAAAGACACCTATGCTCAAAATGCTATGGCAGTTTACAAAAAAGCTCTTACTCTAATTACAGAGCTTGATATTCCTGTTATTGGTGCGGAGATAGAAAAAAATCATGCTTCTTTTAAGGCCTTTTGCCAGTTGAATAATATAAAAATTTAGCAGTTTAAAGTAAACGAAAATCCTTGTATTATATTTGTTTTCGTACGATAATCATGGCAAGAGAGATAAAAATGTTCAGGCAAACTTAAAAGGAGAAAATTATGCCAACAACTATCGAAGACGTAAAAGCAAGACAAATTCTTGACTCAAGAGGCAATCCGACTGTAGAAGTCGACGTAACACTTTCATGCGGCGTTGTAGGCCGTGCAGCTGTACCTTCAGGTGCTTCAACAGGTATTTTTGAAGCTCTTGAAATGAGAGATGGCGACAAATCAGTTTACTGCGGTAAAAGTGTTATGAAAGCCGTTGATAATGTAAACAACGTAATTGCACCCGAGCTCATCGGTGAAAATGCTGCAGACCAACAAGCAATCGACAAATTGATGATCGAGCTTGACGGTACTGAAAACAAATCAAAATTGGGCGCTAACGCTATTTTGGGTGTTTCTTTGGCTTGTGCTAAAGCATCTGCAATGGCTTTTGAAATGCCTTTATACAGATACCTTGGCGGTATCAACGCAACTACACTTCCTGTACCGATGATGAACGTAATCAACGGTGGTGCTCACGCTGACAACAACGTTGACTTCCAAGAATTCATGATTACACCTGTTGGAGCTTCTTCTTTTGCTGAAGCTATCAGAATGGGTGCTGAAGTATTCCACAACCTCAAATCAGTTCTTAAAGCTAAAGGTATGGTTACTTCTGTAGGTGATGAAGGTGGTTTTGCACCTAACCTTTCTTCTAACGAAGAAGCTTTGAAAGTTATTGTTGAAGCTATCGAAAAAGCAGGATACACAACTGAACAGGTTAAAATCTGCTTAGACGTTGCTTCTTCTGAATTCTATGAAGATGGTAAATACAACCTTGCAGGCGAAGGCAAAGTTCTTTCCAGAGAAGAAATGGTTGACTTCCTTGCTAACTGGGTTGACAAATATCCTATCATTTCAATCGAAGACGGTATGGCTGAAGAAGATTGGGAAGGCTGGAAAATGCTTACTGACAGAATCGGTTCTCACTGCCAATTGGTTGGTGACGACTTGTTCGTTACAAACACTAAGAGATTGGCTAAAGGTATCGAAACAGGTACTGCAAACTCTATCCTTATCAAAGTTAACCAGATCGGTACTTTGACAGAAACATTGAACGCTATGAACATGGCATTCAAAGCAGGATATACAGCTATTTCTTCTCACAGATCAGGCGAAACTGAAGATACATTCATCGCTGACTTAGCTGTTGCTACAAACTGTGGTCAAATCAAAACAGGTTCTGCTTCCAGAACAGACAGAATCTGCAAATACAACCAGTTAATCAGAATTGAAGAAGAGCTCGGTTGTGCAGCTAAGTACCCCGGTTTGAAAGCTTTCAACGGTCAATCTTGCGGCAAATCAGCTTGTTCTTGCGGTTGCTAATTTTTTAGCAGGCTGATAGGCAGGTATAAAAAGAGATGAGGTTGCAGTATTGCAGCCTCATTTTTTTTGCATTTGTTTAAGAAGAACCCGAAGCCAAAGCCCCGGGTCCACAGCAGAATGAATAAGTTCAATACGGCTTCTGCTGTCAAAGTTGTTTAAATTATCGTTATGCTTCCATCATCCTTGGGCATCCTGCGCCTGTATAGACCGAAATTAAAGCTATACCTGACAAGAGCATACTTACACCGATTAACACGCCTATTGTAAACAATGCGGTACCCGGCAAGCCGAACAGGATAATAAAAGCCAACGCAAATTGTGCAAGTCCTGCAAGCAGACCTACCCACCAGTGTTTGAGCACGCCTTTACTTTCAAAAGCCATAACCATTGAGTTTACGCCTTCCAAAACAAAGTAAATACCCACACCCATTGTCAGAAGAAACAGGTTAAATAACGGGCGGATTGTCAAATACGCACCTGTTACTATCATCAGCAGCGCAATTGTTGCTGAAAGCCATGATTTTTCTATTTCATCACGTCTGATAATTGAGCTGATAAATTTATAAATACCCGCTAATATCAACGCAACACTTATCATAAGGCTTAACGCTAAGGTGGACACCTGTGGCAGAATCAACAGCAGCATACCTACTATGAGCACAAATATACCTTCCACAAGGAATGTATTACAGAATCTTTTTACCATATCTGCCATAATATTAACTCCTTTTTTCCTTTCACCTTTTGATTGTATAGCGTTGTGCTCTTTGTTTCATTGGCTGTTTGTTTAATTTACTTTTATTGCCATATCGGGGGTATATAGCAGATTTTACAAATTTGTCAAGGCAAAAACTTTACCCGACAGGGTAAAAATTATGTGCTATAAAGAAAACGTAAACTGTTTACAAAAAAGTTGTAAGCACAATTTACACTCACGGGGATAACTGTGCCCAAAATACCTGCTTTTTAGCACAAACTTTTTTTAGACATATACTTCATTTATCGAGGAGAAGAAATAATGAAAATTTATTGCTGCGGGCTTGTGTATTCCACACAGGACCCCGAGACTTACTGGTGTATTGAAACATATCACCTCAAAAAGCCTGTGGACAATATTATCGGCGGCAAAAGAGTTTTTAAGCAGATCATTTACG
>ULQI01047817.1_pt1 | contig 11655 bp, 8 predicted proteins | sample 1954261 | NCBI WGS metagenome assembly ULQI01 (sample SAMEA4835650, study PRJEB28245) | human gut metagenome | biome: gut microbiome; material: fecal sample | place: Denmark | collected 2008 | reverse complement strand
CCTGCCGCTTTCATCCAAGCGATACGATCCGGGAAACCGGCATCTTTTAGGTTCTTCCAACATACATCATGGAAAGCTTTCGAGCGGTTGGACGTCCCCATACCGTCGATCGAAACGACGATAAAGCCGAGTTCTACCAATTTGGAGACCAGATGATGGGCCGGTTTGAAGTCCTTATCCACATGCGAATCATGCGGACCGGCATAAATAAACTCTACGACCGGATAAGATTTGGAAGCATCAAAGTGCATTGGGCGATAAATGTTCCCCCAAATATCCGTCTGCCCGTCCCGGCCTTTCGCGCAGAACACTTCCGGCATTTGCCAGCCTTCCGCCTGCAACGCACTCACATCGCACCTCTGTAATCCGGCCACCACAGACACATCCGAAGTCCGCTTCAACTGACTGACAGGCGGCAGGTCGGGACGAGAATAGACATCGGTAAAATAAGAACGGTCGGCAGAGAAAGTCACACGGTGGTTCCCGTTCTCAGGAGTCATATCGGTAAAGCCTGTTCCATCCAAGTTAATCCGGCAGTAATGCAGGTTATAAGGATCTTCGCCTTTATTAAAGCCCGAAGCGGTGAAATAGACAACCCGGTTCGTCTCATCCACATAATCGACCTGACGGAGCACCCATTCACCCTTTGTCACCTGTCGTTTCACCTGCCCGCTCGTACCATCTATCAGGTAAAGATGACGCCATCCGTCCCGTTCGGAAATCCAAAGCAATTCTTTTCCGTCATCCAGATCATACCGATAGTTGTTATAATAATAGATGAAAGTCTTCGTCTGCTCATCCACCAAATGACGGATAGAACCGTCGGCAGCACTCACTTCGCCAATGACATAACGCTGATGCCCGCGCTGGTTGAACTCGAACGTGAACGCGCGGCTGTCTTCGCGCCAACCGGTCAGGTTCAGATAGAACTGATTTTCATAAGGAGTGACATTCAACGCCATTTGCTTGCGCGCCTCCACATCGAAGAGCACCGGCAGGTAAACAGGCAATACATCCCCCGGCTTCGCATAGTCGCGCCATTGCAGGATCGGCTGCTTCTGGCTAGACGGGCTGGATTCGATCAGCGGAATGCGGCGTTCCTGCACGTCGCGCACTTTCACGGTTGCCAGCTTCCGGGAGTCGGGCGACCAGATGATCGACCAACCGTCATAACGCAGATTCGCCGTGCCATCCATCGTCAAGGCAATCTCTTCCTTTGGTTTATCTTTCTCCTTCTCATCCCAGAGGGGCGAGAGATAGAGATTATTATCTTTCACATACGCTTCCCACTTCTTATCGGGCGAGACAACAGGAACCGGAGCCTCTTCGCGACGACGCCAGCGATCCGGCCTCTTCTCTTCCTCTTTCAGCAGGGATTCGGCCAGTTTCTTTTGCTTTTTGGAGAAGAATGCCGCCAATCCTTTCTTATCCGCAGCACGCTGTTTCTTTCCACTCTCCGCATTGACGAGATAGTAGAAATCTCCTTCCTTCTCATGATTCTTATACCAAAAATAGTGTGAACTGTCTATCCATTCGGGATGGATAGCAGGAGAATAAACCCGGTCGGAGCATTTCAGGATCGTGTCAGCACGCTCGTAATCGGCACGCGTCACCTGCGAAGCGGCACTTTCCGCACCGAATGCCATCGCCAACAAGCAAAAGATAAACAAAGTCGTTTGTTTCATAATAATCAGTGATTTATTTTTCAATTTTCAACTTTCAATTTTCCAACCACCAGTCGATCATCTTCCGTGCCAAGCTCAGCTTGTGCGGTATTTCCGGCAGGTTATCTTTCGAGAAGAAGGAACCGGAACTCAACTCTTCGTCCTGCAATTTGATCTCCCCGCTGACATAATCGGCTATAAAACCGATCATCAGGTTGCTCGGATACGGCCACGGCTGGTTGCCAAAATAAGTGATATTCCTGATCGTCAATCCTGTTTCCTCCCACACTTCACGTTCCACGCATTGTTCCAACGTCTCCCCCGTTTCCAGGAAGCCGGCCACAAGCCCATGAAACGTTCCCCGGAAGTTACGCGCATGCACCAACAGGATTTCCTCACCTTTCCGGATCAAGACCAGTACGGCAGGCGATACCGACGGGAACATCTCATTGCCGCAATGAGGGCATTTCTTCATGATCGGCCCTTTCAGTTCCGTCGGCGTCCCGCAGACAGGACAAAACCGGCTGTGTTGATCCCAATAGACAATCTCATACGCTTTCCCCGCCTGATCATAGGAGTAACGGTCGATATGATCATAGGAAGCGCGGAGTCCCATAGGCATGAAAACATCCGTCTCTTCCAGGGGCGCATCGGTAAAAGCCGCCATCGCCATTGTCCCGTCCTGCATCTCGACCGGAAGCGAGCGGGCAACCGTCACAGGCGCTTCGTCCGTACAAGGGATTACATAGCCGTCAGCTTTCTTTTGCAGTAGAAGTTGGTCATTGTAGAAGACGTACCAATACAAAGACGCGTTATTTGTCTTTTCCATATATCTGATTCTTTAGAACACCACAAACATACGGAAAAAATGGAATTATCCTCGCACTTGCAATATATATAGTGACGCATAAAACATGAAGAGGTATGGTTATAATAACCAATTAAGAACTTATACTATATGAATTAAGAAGAAGTACCGTATTATTTAGCCCTTTTCCTTCTACTTATAAGTTGTCCGCTTGGCGGCGAACGATCGTTCTCTTGCAAGCGGACAACCGTTCGCCGCCAAGCGAACGATTTATGGGTTAAGATAAGCGTGCTAATATATACAGAAGAACGGGGTAAAAGATACAGATGCTTATGATAAACCGTGCGCATCCGAACTCCTTTTGTGCGTATATGCACGATCATCAAACCCGGCACAACAGATAACATCTTATCTACAAGTTTTTTACGATTATGGCACGACTTTTGTCACATTTCTCGTAAACAAATCAGTTAAAGACCATGATTAAAACAGTTGCATTAGAAAAGATCTTCCGCACGGAAGAGGTAGAGACGTTGGCTCTTAATAAAGTAAGCATAGAGGTGAAGGAAGGGGAATTCGTAGCCATTATGGGCCCTTCCGGTTGTGGAAAATCAACGTTGTTGAATATCTTAGGATTGCTCGACAACCCGACCAGCGGAGAATATTACCTGAACGGGATCGAAGTATCCCGATATACGGAAGCCCAGCGGACGAAACTGCGCAAAGGGATTATCGGGTTCGTCTTCCAAAGTTTCAATCTGATCGACGAGTTGAATGTATACGAGAATATAGAACTTCCTTTGCTCTACATGGGTGTATCGGCTGCCGAGCGAAAGAAAAAGGTACAGGAAGCAATGGAACGGATGGCGATCGTGCACCGCGAAAAGCATTTCCCGCAGCAGTTGTCCGGCGGCCAGCAACAGCGTGTCGCCATTGCCCGCGCCGTAGTGGCCAACCCGAAGCTGATCCTCGCCGACGAACCGACCGGTAACCTGGACAGTAAAAACGGACAGGAAGTGATGAACCTGCTCAGCGAACTGAACAAGGAAGGGACGACGATCGTCATGGTGACGCACAGCCAGCACGATGCCGGGTTTGCCTCCCGCACCATCAACCTGTTCGACGGACAGGTGGTAACGGAGACGTTGATCTAAGTCTTAAATGTTATAAAAGGGAAAGAATGGGCCGTAACGTATCAAGATATGTTACGGCTTACGAAATTATCGTACCCCGCATGATTCCAAATCAAATAAACTTGTATATTGCCGGCACTAATCATAAATCGAATTGCTTATGAAGACACTTGCATGGTTGTTTGGAATCTTTGTCTGCGCTTCTTCCGCTTACGGGCAAAAGACCGTTACGATCGAAGGAGACATACGGAATATGCCGGATACCGTCAGATTTTTTTGCGCGGAGATGAAAGGAAACGGGATGGATGTACGACCGGAAGATCAGGAAAAAATGGTGAACGGTAAATTCAAATTCACCAGGGAAGCCGACAGGACGACCAAGATGTACATATCCCTCAACAACACCGGCTACACCGTATGGGTGAAGCCCGGAGCGAACATCAAAATCACCGGAGAAGCCCCTTATGTGCAGAACTGGCTGGCGGAAAGCGACATTCCAATCCCCGAACAAGTCGAACTGAACCGCTTCCGGGAGGCTACACGGGAGGAAAACATACGCATCCACGACTTAACGGCAGAGTGTATGAAACTGCTCCCCAAGATCAGAGCGAAAGATTCGGTCGCCAAACAGGAATTTGCTTCGATCAGGCAGACGGTGAACAGCATACATGACGAGATTATCCTGCAAAAAGAGTTGCTGCTCATGCTGGACTATCCGATTACCGATGCCGGTCTGGAAGAACTGAGAGACGCTGCCAAGAGTTGCCAAGCGGGAAAGTTGAAGGATAAAGCGTTAGTCGTATCTGTCTACAGCAAGCTGACGGACGAACAAAGACAATCCCGGTTGGGGGAAGAGATAACTTCCTTGTTGTCTATCTCCTCGACAGTTCAGGAAGGAGACAAGATCGCGGATGTCGAACTGAAAGACATCAAAGGGAACATCCACCATCTTTCCGACTATAAAGGGAAATACATCATCCTTGATTTCTGGAGCCGATACTGTGGCCCTTGCCTCGATGCGTTTCCTTTACTAAAGGAAATTGCGGAAAAATATAAAGAGAAAATTGTCGTTATCAGCCTGTCTGTAGATCCAGAAGCGGTTTGGAAAGAGACAGAAGTCAAAGAATCGGCAGACAACTGGCTGCAACTGTCCGACGGACTGGGCATGAGTGGCATAGCGGCTCATTACGGGGTACATGCGCTTCCTTCGTTTATCTATATTTCACCGGAAAGCACCGTCCTTAAAGCCGGACAAGGGTATAAATTCTTGTCGGAAGATATCCGTACATTTATAAAAGACAAATAACCTAATTCAAATGAATATGAAACACGGACTTTACTTATTTATCCCGGAGTTGATAAGCAACGATCCGTAGCTGCTGTATGACGGCTCTTTCACTTATCTGATCTCCTACCTGAAATATACGAACTTTACCGGAGAAGACAGGCCCGCATACGGGATGTGAAAGACGGAACCGTATTCTTCCTGAAACAATTCAGCACGCAGCGGATTATAAATCAAAGATCCAACTGGTTAATGAGCATGGCAGGAAATACGACTTAAAAAACTCTATTTACCAAAGACCATATATAATTGTAAGTTTTCAGCACATAGACATTAACGCACAGTATGAATAAAAAGCCGGAAACAATATACACCATTTGCAAATACAGATGGTCGGCAATAATTGGGTCCAACCCCAAAAGCCGCTTTATACCGCCTAACAGAATGATGGTAAAGGGATGGACCAAATATATTTCATATCCTTCATTAGAATATATATCAATATAACGACGAACCATTGCAGATCTGTCATATAAGAAAACTAATCCCTTTTTCATATAAATTCCACCTATTCCTAAAACAGCCATTCCGTATGAGGCAAACAATAAGTTTGGCGGAAATTTATTAGCTTGCAGATCAAAAGGGACTCTTTCAACTCCGAAAGCATAAATCAAATATCCTACGGCAGCTATTACACAAACAACAATTTGCCAGCCTAACTTCTTCTTATAATACAATCCCCATATCGTAAAAAACAGATAGACTATTACAGTTTGAAGCAACTCTGGATAATAAGCTTTGAACAATAGCAACAATACCAAAACGACACTGAAAAGGATAAAAGGTATATTACACCGGCGAATCATCCGGCATAAAAAGGGAAGACAAAGAGATATGATCAAGTAAGGCGGAATAAACCAAATATGATCAAATAATCGATATTCTACCGTAGGGGTAAAGAACACATAAGATATAAAGTCATTCAACGGTATTATCTCTCCCGACTTCCAATAATGATACACAACAGCCGGAAAACAAACCAATGCATACTTCCAGTAAGGGATCGCGACTCTTTTTATCCGGCCCTTCAAATAAGTCCGAAACGGTTTTTCCAATGACAGGGAAAATGAGGCTCCTACTATATAAAACACGGTTGCCATTGCAAAGAATATCCCGGTAATCCAGCTTCCTTCAAATATGCCGACCTTGACACCTTCCCACCATATCAAATGACAAAAACAGGTGATATAGATCATTATAGCCCCTCTGTATATATCCAGATTCCGATCTCTCATGTTCTATTTGTTTCCTATAAGCATTGAAGGTTACAAAGATACTTTTTCCTTTTAATAAAAAAGAGTAATATTGCATACTAAAACAAATCAATCAAATTAATGAGCAATTCCATACATTTAATCAGTCTCTTATTACTGGCTTCCGGCCTATCCATACAAGCCCAGGAAAAGAGAGCCATGACATTCGATGAAATGGTCGGATGGGAACGCATATCCGAACAACGTATTTCCGATAACGGGAAATGGGTATTCTGCAAGATGGAACCCTGGCGGGGAGATGCGACCATCCTGCTATATAATGATAAAGGAGAAGAGAAAGGTTCTTTTAAACCTGCTGCAAAAGCACAATTCAGTTCCTCCTCCGAATATCTCTTGGTGACAAAAACGCCTCCCCTAAAAGATGTGGAGGCTGAGAAGCTAAAGAAAACGGACAAGGATAAAATGCCGATGAACAGCCTCATCATTTCCCGCCTGTCCGGAGGGATAGAAACAATCGATTCGCTCAAATCTTATAAACTATCGGAAACAGCCGACTGGCTGGCTTACCAACGCGGAAGCAAAAAAGACTCCATGCTTTATATCCGGTCGCTCGACGGAATGCAACAAGACTCGTTCCCGGCAGTCAGCGATTTCGGATTTGCCCAAAAAGGGAATGTGTTATACGTCGTATCCGACTCTGTCCTCTATACCTACATTCCTCAGAAAGGAAATAACCGGATCTCCGATAAAAAAGGGGTATTCAAGAAGATTGCATTCAACGAAAACTGTAGCAAGCTCGCTTACCTGTTTTGTCCCCATAAAGATTCGGCCGCAACCCGGAGCAGCCTGTATCTGGCAGAAAATAATACCCCCGGCAAACTGATTGCAGAACGAGGGGATAAAGCATTCCCCGCTTCATGGATTATCAGTGAAAATGCGCCCTTATATTTTTCCGAAAACGCAAGCCGTCTTTTCTTCGGAACTGCTCCGGAGCCCAAACAGAAAGACACGACCCTTTTGGCTGAGAATCGCCCGGATGTACAGGTATGGAGCTGGGATGAAAAGGTACAATACACGCAACAGTCCTTTAACAAAGCGACCGATTTGAAACGATCTTATACAGCCATCTACAACCTCGGTTCCGGACGCCTTCTCCAATTGGCAACAGAAGAACTTCCGACTCTGCAGACAGCCGATGAGGGGAATGCCATATGGGCGCTTCTCTCCACCACAAGACCTTACGGCACACAAAGCATGTGGACCGCACGCCAGTTTCATGATATCTACATAATCAACCTGGAAACCGGGGAACGCCGGCAGATCAAGGAGAAAAGCCCTTCCTACATGCGTTTCTCCCCAAAAGGAAAATACACATACTGGTATCAGGATCAAGATAGTTCCTGGTATACTCGTTCGACGGCCGACGGCAAAGAATACCGCCTGACAACTCCGCAGACATTTGCCGCCTGGGACGAAGATAACGATGTCCCCGACTATCCTTCACCCTACGGAATAGCAGGTTGGACGGATGACGATCAATCTATCCTGATCAAGGACCGTTACGATATCTGGAAGTTTGATCCGATTGCAGCTTCTTCTCCGGTCAACCTGACCGTCAACGGGCGAAAAGAACAAATCACTTACTCGCTGATCCAACTGGATCGGGAGAAAAGAGCCTACAATACAAGCGAAGCACAATATCTCACCGGATTTAACGAAAGAACCAAAGGTTCCGGATATTATACTACCCGCCTCAACAAGCCGGTTGCCCCGAAAGCATTGCTTGCCGGTAATTTCAAACTGGCGGCCCTGGCCAAAGCAAAGGATGCCAATGCCGTAATCTACACGCAGGAAACATACGAGCAATATCCGGATATCCAATTATCCAACCTCAGTTTCAAAAAATCCATCCGTTTGACAGACGGCATCCGCCAGCAGGATTCCATCATTTGGGGGACAGCCGAACTGACTTCCTGGATCTCCCTGGATGGCCGGCCTCTGGAAGGTGTCATCTACAAACCGGCCGATTTCGACCCGAACAAGAAATATCCGGTAATCGTAAATTTTTACGAACGTAATGCCAATACATTATACAACTACCACATGCCCAGTCCCGGACGTTCAACGATCGACTATCCGTTCTACCTCAGCCACGGCTTTATCATTTTCAATCCTGATGTCCGCTTCACAGACGGCTATCCGGGTGAAAGTTGTTACAATTGCGTGATGCCGGGTATCACCTCACTGATCGCCAAAGGCTATGTAAATGAAAAGGCGATCGGTGCACAGGGACATAGCTGGGGAGGCTATCAGGTTGCCTACTTAGCTACCCGCACCCGGCTCTTTGCCGCAATCGAATCGGGTGCTCCGGTTGTTAATATGCTGAGTGCGTATGGCGGAATCCGTTGGGGCTCCGGCTTAAACCGTTCCATGCAATATGAACACGGGCAGAGTCGCATAGGGGGCAATATCTGGGAAATGCCGTTGCAATACATTGAAAACTCTCCCTTGTTCAATATGGATAAGGTGACCACTCCGATCCTGATCATGCACAACGATGCAGACGGGCATGTACCCTGGTATCAGGGAATCGAATACTTCATTGCCCTTAAACGCTTGCAAAAACCGGCGTGGTTGCTCAACTATACCGGCGAACCGCACTGGCCGATGCGTCTGGCAAACCGGATCGATTTCCAGAAACGCATGTTCCAGTTCTTCAACCACTACCTGCAAAATGCCCCCATGCCTAAATGGATGAATGAAGGTGTTCCGGCGGTAGATCAGGATTTCGAATTGGGATATTAAAACTCCATCCGAAACTCTGTCCGGACATTCGGTATGGATGAGACGGAAAGTTGGCCGCCATGCAATTGCATGATACGTTGGGAAATCGGCAGGCCGATACCGCTTCCGCCGGATTTGGTGGAAAAGAAAGGAGTAAAGATTGCAGACAACCGTTCGGGAGGAATCCCCGGACCGTTGTCTGTTATTGTTATAAGGAGATGCCCGGTTGCCCCAGCACATGTATCGACCCTGACAATTCCATCCTCTTGTCCTTCTACTGCCTGCAATGCGTTCCGGATCAGATTAATCAATGCAAGAGTAAGCAGATTGGCATCGCCATATACTTGAAGTTCCTTGCCTGTCGACTTATCAGCTTTACCGTCGCAGTAAACGACCCGTTCACTTCTCGGTTCGGCTTGTAGCAACCGTTCCAGCTTAGTAAATAACGCCGGTACGGAAACTGTTTTATATTCCGGTTCCGGCAAATGTGTCAAACGATGGTACGAATCGAGAAAAGCAGTCAGATTCTTCACCTGGCTGTTGATAACTTCAAGTCCTTCGCGTTGCCGGGATATGGAAGTACGGTCCAGATGTTTTAACAGGTCTGCCGAAAGAGAAGCGATCGGAGTGACAGAGTTACGAATTTCATGTGTCATCACTCGTAGAATACTCTCACAATAAAGGCTTTTCTCTTCAATCTCAATATGTTTATCACCCAACTGCCGGAGGATATGATTCATATCGGCATATAAAGCATTCGTAAAGGGATCATCCGGATTAGCAGGGAAATGTTGCGTCGTATCCTCGTTTCGCATCGCCTCGAAGAAGACGGACAATTTATAGTTCAAGCGGGTTGCCAACCGGATTATAAACAGAGTTATCAACAGGATAAACAGCAGACACACAAATGATAAGAAAAATGACAACCGTGTTATTAACAACCAGGAGCCAATCAGGGATAAAAGCACGATCAATACTGCACCCCCTACAATCTTAGCATATAACCTACGACTGTACATAAAACAAAGGTACATCAATTACAGTAAACCAGCAAAAAGGCAGAAAGAATACGAATTGCACGTTATTTTACGAATAAACAGTAATATGTTTGTTTTTAACAAATTAAATCGATTTATTTGTATCCGACTATCTAATGCAAACAAAATACAAACAATTAATCCGGAGATTATGAACAAGACAACGAGACTTTTAGGAAGTTTGCTTATTATCACAATAGCAACATCCTGCGGAACGGGAGGCAAAAATCAATCCGCACAAACAGACGATCCTTTGGCCAACAGCCCGATAGTCGGTCAATATGTACAGGCAGGAACAGACAAAGTAATGTCGTGCGACCAGAAACTACTGGCCGATACTGTACGCATACCTCTCAGTTTCTTCACAGAAAAATTGGAAATAGTAAAACTGGATAATCGGGACGAGGCATTGGTCGGACAAACCGGGGTGACAATTTCAGATAATTACATCTTGGTACATGGCCGTCGGCCAAACCCATTCAAACTATTCGACCGCAAGGGGAATTTCCTGACCAACATCGGTGCGATCGGACAAGGCCCCGGCGAATACCAAATGGTGTATGATGCCAAATTGGACGAGGCAAACAACCGCATCTATATCCTGCCTTGGAATGCATCGCAACTTTTAGTGTACGACTTGCAAGGAAACGTCTTAGACCCGATTCCTCTTTGCTTGCGTTGTCCGAAAGCAAAATTCAATGTCGATCTTACCGGAGGCAAGGTTTCGATAGTTCTGTTGCCTTTCAAAGGCTCTGCGGCCGTTGCCTGGACACAGGATTTGAAAGGAAACAGGCTCGGCTACATGGAACCGGGACATTTGGAAGCACCGCAGGACTTCAGTAATGAAGTAATATCAGGATTCAATATCCCCGGCACGTTCGATGTCAATATTTTATGTATAATGCCGACCCGCGTCGATTCGCTCTACCGATATGACGGAGACAACAGTCGTTTGATCCCGACATTCACACTCAACTTTGCCAATACAGATAAAATTCCCTGGCACGGATACGGAGAATGGCCACACCATTTCATTGGAGATTTCTCAGAACCGCCGGTTGAAGTCGCTCCCGGATCATGGACCAACGGAAAGACTTTTCATTACATCGTGGACAAAAAAACAGGAAAAGGTTCTTTCTTTAAACTCTATAACGACTATTTCGGCAATTTGGAAATCGACTATCCCAGTTATGCATTCTCAAATGGCTATTATATCCGGAATATCGAACCCGGTAACCTCATGACCGACATCGAGAACGCGTTGAAAAACCAGGATATCACCTCCGAAATGCGTAAAAAGCTGACCGATCTTCAAAACACGATCGACGATAACGACAATAATTATGTCATGATCGCCAAGCTCAAAAAATAGCCTCCCACGAACAAACAACTACTCCTCATCCTGTTGCCGGCACTCCAGCTGACAACAGGATGTAAACAACAACAGGCATCCGGAACGGAAGGCACGATCATCAAGGTCGAAGCTCATCAACCGCTTCCGCCGAAAAACACGAAAGCCCTCTTTATCCGGACCTATAAAGAAGGCTATTACCTTTTCCCAATATACCGGCCGTCGCCTGGACACACAAGACTTCAATGGAGTGAGGATGTTTTTCTGTAGGAGATACAGTCTTTTTTGTTGAAACACGTGACTTATTTTGCTTCAAACA
>ULQI01041740.1_pt1 | contig 11669 bp, 7 predicted proteins | sample 1954261 | NCBI WGS metagenome assembly ULQI01 (sample SAMEA4835650, study PRJEB28245) | human gut metagenome | biome: gut microbiome; material: fecal sample | place: Denmark | collected 2008 | reverse complement strand
CCCGCTTCAGATTTTCGGTTTCTGGAGCATCCGGATAACCAGCGACGCCCCGTAAATCAGCATTCCGTACATGACCGAGATAAAAAACACCTTGAAACCGCCGGCCAGCAACGTCGGCGAATACCACCCCTCCGGGTCAACGTCGGCGGACAGGAAATCGAAATTTCCCGCAAATACAAGGACACCGCACGGCTGCGGTTCGAGTCCCCTGCGGGCGAATAACGCCCCGCAACCCGCGAACGGGAATTATTGCCAACACATCCGGCAGTGCGGCCATTTCCCCGACGGCATAAAACCCCGATATTTGCATTACGGGAACAATGAGCCGGAGAAGGCCACATGCCACCGGGAAACTTAAAACAGGGAAAGTTATGAAACAATATGATGCCGTCATCATCGGCTTCGGCAAAGCGGGCAAGACCCTCGCCGCCGAACTGGCCGCACACGATTGGAGCGTCGCGATGGTCGAACGCTCGGACAAAATGTACGGGGGAACCTGTATCAACATCGGCTGCATACCGACCAAAGCCCTGATCCACAGTGCCGGGCTCGCAGCCGCAGGGCACCCGCTGACCTTCGGGCAGCGGCGGGACTATTACAGGGAGTCCGTCGCCTCGAAAACGGCGCTGGTCGACCTGTTGCGGGACAAGAATTACCACAAGCTGGCCGACAACGCCCGTATCGACGTCTACACGGGCGAAGGCAGTTTCGCCTCCCCGGAAACCGTCGCCGTGAAAACCACCCAAGGGACGCAGCAGATCGGCGGCAAATACATCGTCATCAACACCGGCGCCGAGACGGTAATCCCGCCCATCGAAGGCATCGCGCAGAGCAGGCGGGTCTATACCAGCACCTCGATCATGGAGCTCGAAGAGCTGCCGCAGCACCTGGTAATCGTGGGCGGCGGATACATCGGGCTGGAATTCGCCTCGATGTACGCCTCATTCGGATCGAAAGTCACCGTGCTCGAAGGGTTTGCGGAGCTGATCCCGCGCGAAGACCGCGACATTGCGGCCGCCGTACGGGAGGCGCTGGAAAAAAAGGGCATCGAATTCCGCATGGGCGCACGGGTCGAATCGGTGAGCGACACCGCCGGGGGCGTCAGGGTCGCCGTGGCCGACACACAGACAGGCGGAAAATACGAAATCGTCGGGGACGCCGTGCTGCTCGCCACGGGACGCCGCCCCGCCACCGCAGGGCTGAACCTCGCGGCCGCCGGGATCGAAACCGACGACCGGGGTGCCGTCAGGGTCGACGCACACCTGCGCACGACGGCTCCCCGTGTCTTCGCCGCAGGCGACGTGACGGGCGGGCTGCAATTCACCTATGTTTCGCTGGACGACTTCCGGATCATACGCGACGTGCTGCTGGGCGACGGAGCCCGCACCACGGCCAACCGGGGCCCCGTTCCCTATTCGGTCTTCATCGAACCGACGCTCTCGCATGTGGGCATGCACGAAGAGGAGGCACGCAAGGCCGGGCGCGACATCCGCGTCAACAGGATCGCCGTCGCGGCATTCCCGCGTTCGCGGATACTGGGTTCGACGGAGGGTGTGCTCAAAGCCGTCATCGACGCCAAGACCGACGAGATACTGGGGTGCACGCTCTTCGGAGCCGAATCGGGCGAAGTCATCAACACCGTCGCCACAGCCATGAAGCACGGCGTCACGGCACACGACCTGAGCAATTCGATCTACACCCATCCGAGCATGAGCGAATCGCTCAACGACCTGTTCGCCTGACGGAAACCGGTACGGGCTCCGCCGGGCATCGCCGGGAAAAGATCCGGGGAAGGCACCGTGGGTAGGCACCGAAAGAAAGCACGGGGGAAAGCCACAGGGAGGGGCACCGGTTACGCCGGCCAGAAAAGACGGCCGGAACGACCCGGCGTCACCCCAACCCCTATGATCGCCGCCGCGCTACTTTCCCATCGCCGCCACCACGCAGCGGATCGTCGGGAAAGCATCCCGCAGGTTGCGGGTGACCTCCGCGGGCGTACACCACACCACCTGCTCAATCCCCTCTTCGGCCTGAGGCACAAGCCGGTCACAGGATGCCGTGTGAAGCTCGTACCAGTGGGTGCGTTTCAGCTCCCAGCGTTCGGTCTTGGGGAAATAATAGGCATGCAGCGTATCGCACAGGGGTCGCACCACCCCGGCGCGGACACCCGTCTCCTCCTCGATCTCGCGGGCCGCACACTCCTCGATCCGCTCGCCGCATTCGAGGTGCCCCTTGGGCAAGTCCCAGCGGCCGTTGCGGCGGATCATCAGCCATTGGCCGCAATCGTTGACCACCACGCCGCCCGCCGCCTCTATAAGCGCGAACTCCGCGGCAAAGGCCCCGAACGCCGCCCCGGGATCGGGCGTGACGACAGCCGCCTTGTTGTACGATTCGAGAATTTTCGTTACCTTCGCTCGTGATATGCCGCCGTCCGGTGCGGGCGTCACGGCATACCAGTCCTCGCCAGGGGTCTTCGCAGTGAAAACCACGGCTTTATCTGCAAAATATACGGTATAGTCCATGCTGGCTCGATTTGAACGCGAAAATACGAATAATATAGAAGAAACCCCGACCAAAATGAAAAAATTACTCCTTTTTATGGTTATTGCAGCTGTGGGACTGGGCGCATGCGACGACAGGCGCCCGCAACCACTTACGATCGACAATGCCCTGACGGCCGACGAAATCGCCGCAGGCAGGCTCACCCCCGAGGTGATGTGGAAAATGAGCCGTGCAGGCTCCTCGTCGCTCTCGCCCGACGGCACGACGCTCCTCTATGCGCAGACCGACTACAACATGGCCCAGAACCGCGGCGTGACGACCATCTGGGTGCAGGATATGGCATCGGGCGCTGTGACGCGCCTTACCGACACGGCGTCGAACAACGCCGATCCCAAGTGGAGTGCCGACGGGCGGAAAATCTATTTCCTGTCGGATCGCAGCGGCTCGATGCAGGTGTGGCGGATGAACGCCGCTGGCGGCGACGCGACCCAGGTTACGGGCAGCGGCGGGGGCGAGGGTGTCCCCGACGTCGAAGGATTCGGTGTCAGCCCCGATGAAAAGCACATCTGGTGGGTACAGGCCGTGCAGACGGCGCGGCGCAAATCGTCGGACGTATACAAGGACATGGACAAGTCGAAGGCCCGCATCTACGACGACCTGATGGCCCGCCACTGGGACTACTGGGACGAAGGCTCCTACCGCCATATCTTCATCGGCGAACTGGGCAAGGGCCTCGTGACGGGAGGCACGGACATCATGCCCGATGCACAGTGGGACGCCCCGCTGGCGCCCTATTTCGACATGGCCGAAATCGCCTGGAACAACGCCGGAACGATGCTGGCCTATACCTGCAAGCCGCTCACCGGCACAGAATACGCCGTTTCGACCGACTCGGACATCTTCGTCTATGTGCTCGAAAGCGGCGTGACGCAGAACATCTGCAAGCCGGTCAATGTCAATACCGGGGAGCCCGTCGCAAGCGACAAGGCCGTCATGGCCGGTTACGACAAATACCCCGTATGGTCGCCCGATGACACGAAAATCGCCTTCCTTTCACAGCGCCGCGCAGGCAACGAGTCGGACAAGGCACGCCTGTTCCTCTACGACTGCCGGACGGGCGAGATGCAGGATCTGACGGAGGATTTCGACTACAACGCCATGAACGTCGTCTGGGAGGGCAACGACCGCATCTGGTTCATCGCACCGATCGAGGCGACACACCAGATCTGCCGCATCTCACCCTCCGTAGGCGAGGTAGAGGTGGTAACCCGCGGCGACCACGACATCAACGCCTTCTCGATGGCCGGCGATAGGATCGTCGCCGAAATGTGCACGATCTCGATGGCCACCGAGTTCTTCGGCGTCGACCCCGCCGACGGCACGCTGACGCAGCTTTCGGCCATCAACAAACCGGTTTACGACAACATCAGGATGGGCGAGGTGCAGAAACGCTGGGTGAAGACCACCGACGGCAAGCAGATGCTGACGTGGGTGATCCTGCCGCCCGATTTCGACCCGGCCAAGAAGTACCCCACCCTGCTTTACTGCCAGGGCGGCCCGCAAAGCGTCGTGTCGCAGTTCTGGAGCTACCGCTGGAATTTCCAGCTGATGGCCGCACAGGGCTACGTCGTCGTGGCGCCCAACCGCCGCGGCCTGCCCTCGTTCGGGCAGGAGTGGCTCGACCAGATATCGGGCGACTACGCAGGGCAGAACATCTGCGACTACCTCTCGGCCATCGACGACGTGGCCGGGGAGCCGTGGGCCGACGAAACCCGCATGGGCTGCGTCGGGGCATCGTACGGCGGCTACTCGGTATTCTTCCTGGCCGGCTGCCACGAAAAGCGTTTCAAGGCGTTCATCGCCCACTGCGGCATCTTCAACTTCGAGTCGATGTACGGTGAGACCGAAGAACTGTTCTTCATCAACAACGACTACGGAGGCCCCTATTGGGATCGGTCGAACCAGGTCGCACAGCGCTCCTACGCCAATTCGCCGCACAAATTCGTCGACAAATGGGATACGCCGATCCTGATCTTCACGGGTGAATACGATTTCCGGATCCCCTACACGCAGTCGCTCGAAGCCTTCACGGCCGCCCGCGTGCGCGGCATCCCGGCGCGGCTGGTGGAATTCGAAAACGAGGCACACCAGGTCTTCAGACCCCAGAACTCGCTCGTCTGGAACCGCGAATTCTTCGGTTGGCTCGACAAATACGTGAAATAACAGACAGGGGCACCCTCGTCACAAGGCCATCCGGATTTCCCGGATGGCCTTTTTTGTCCACCGTACATACTTTTACGTTTTTCATCTTATCATTTCAATCCGGCCGCCATCCCTCAAATCGGCTGATTCATTGGAAAAATCCTCCGGTTCATTGAATTTATTTTCATTTACGGCTACGCGAATCTACTTTTGTTACGTAACTTTAAACTATTGCATATCATGGGAATTGAATTAGCCAAACAAGGGGGGGGGGAAGTACTCTGTCCCTACCATCGAAGTAATCGAGATTACGACTGAAAAGGGGTTTGCCACATCAAATCCAAGCGGGCCTGTTAGTCCGATGTCCTATGACGACAGCTTCATGAGCGAATCCGACGAAGCCTAACACCGCAGCGCCATGAAAAAAATTCTTAAACCGCTCTTCTGTGCAGCCGCCCTCGTATCGCTGGCCGGCTGCAACAAGTTCGACGAGGCGAATGCCACTCCGGAAACCAGCAACGGTTCGCTTATTAAAGTCTATGCCAATGTCGCCGAAAACGACGGCACCCGCGCCAACATCCATGTCGGCGAAAGTGCCTTCACGGCCGAATGGGAAGCCGGCGACGCCCTGGGCATCCTGCCTGTCAAAACCGGCGGCACGGCACCGGCCACGGCTGCCAAATTCGACTACAACACAACCTCGGCCGCATTCGAAGGTTCGCTCAACGATTTCGCAGCGGGCGGCGGCAATTACTATGCCTTCTTCCCCCACGCGCAGGTCTCCGGCACCACGGCCAAACTCCCGTTCGGGAACCTGCGTACGCAGGCGGGCAACGATTTCAACAGCGCCTACGACGCGCTGGTCGCTACTCCCCAGGCATACGGCGCAGCCGACGAGGCGGGCAAAGTGGACGGCAACCCCGTAGCTTTCACGCTGCACCGCCTCACGTCGATCCTCGATTTCTCCATCGCCACGCAGGCCGACAAGGTGAAATACCTGCTGCTGACCGCCGGCGGGGAAACCCAAAAGCTTTCGGCCTCGAGCCTCGATCTCGCCCTCGAGAACGGAGGTGCCGAAACGGCTGCCACCCTCAGCACAACCGACCAGTCGAACGTCATCGCACTGCAATACACGCCCGATGGGGCGAGCGCCGACAAGGTCGAAGCCTTCTTCAACGTCCCGGCCGACCTCTACCCCACGCTGACGCTCGACGTAATCGGCTCCGACAACCAGATGGCTACGGTCACGGTCAACCGCACCGAAGCCTTCAAAGCCGGAACGCTCTATACGAAAGCGGTCTCCGACCTGCAGTTCGCCCCCATCGACGCCCCGTCGCTCGTATGGCCGAATCAGGATATGAACGAACCGCACGACATTACTAAATACGGCACCGATTATGAGGCCAATATCCAGATTACCGTCCCGGGAGGTATCGCAGGGCTTATGGTAAATATCACGTCCGGTGTACTGAATGAAATGGGCCTTACAGCACTCGATCTTTTCAGTACTGATTTAGGGCTTCCTGGGATGACCGGCGGCGTTGCTATTCAGTATCAGAAATCTACAATCTTCAATATTACTGAACTCATACCTTTGATCGCTGGACTAGCCGCCCCTGGCAGCGAACATATTTTCGAGGTAGTCGTAACCGATCTGGCCGGACAGCAAACGACTCAAAATTTGGCATTTTATATGCCGTCCTCATCCCCAATTACCTATAACGAGGATGCAGACCTTTGGGCCAATACAGCATCGTTTACGCTTTCAAATATTCCGACCGACGCGACATCTGTCAGCGTACAATACAAAAAATCGACAGAGACTGCATGGCAGACCGCCGAAATTACCGAAAACAATACAAAAGCGGAAATAAAACCAGACTGGACATCATTTACAACTCCCGATTGGGCTACTCCAAATGCAACTGACAATACAGTTCTCCCATTCCAGCGCATTGCTACAGGGACAGGAGTGTTCGCAGGAAATACTTATGATTATAAACTAATTGTCGACGGTAGTGAATATACAGGGCAATTTACCACCGACGCAGGTAATACGATTACCGACGGCAGTTTAGAATCTTGGAAAAACACCCAACAATTCCCTGGTAGCGAATCGGGCTCTTTGACGAAAAGTTATACTTATAATTTTTGGGGTAGCGGTTATAACAGCTTTGCACCTAATTTATGTACTCGAGATGAGACAAAATCAGGGCGAAGCGGAACATACTGTGCAAAACTGACTGCAACCTACAATAGCTTAGCAAGTGTTCCTGCTCCTGGAAACCTATTTACGGGAGATTTTAGAATTTCATTGAGTCCGATGGGCGGATATGTTTCTTTCGGAAAACCATACACATATACAGCTCGTCCCAGCGCAGTTAAATTTAAATATCATGCAAAAATCGGGACAATCGACTATAATCTTCATAGTGGAAAAATTGCGGTGGGTGATATGGACAAAGCCAGAGTAATGGTATGTATTGTTGATTGGACGGCTCAACAACAAGTATATGCTGGAAAAAACGCTCCATCCGGAACATGGGATCCAGAGATACAAACATCGACTAACAACGGAGCAATCATTGGTTATGCTTCCAAATTCATCGAAGAATCCACCCAAGGTGATGAAATGGTGGAAGTCATAGTTCCGATAAATTATTATCAACAGACAGAACAAGCTCCGAAAAACTCGTACAATATCGTAATATCATGCTCAACAAGCGCATACGGAGATTACATGGATGCATGCACCTCCAACGAGATGTACGTCGACGATTTCGAATGGGTATACTAACCCACCGGAAATATCCGGAAGGCCAGAGGCCTTTATCCCCGACCTCCCTGCGATTGCAGGGAGGTTTTTTCTTGCGCGGGGTATTGCCGCGGCGGGCCGTCGTGCAACACGGACGGTCGGCACACAGCCCGCGGGCGGATGCATCCTGTGCCGAAAAAGTCAAAAAAAAGGTTCGAACAGGTTTGCCCGACAGGGTGTTCGTGATGAAAAACCGCACGTTCGTTGAATTTATTTCCAAGATACGCGCCGCATGGCTATTTTTGCACATTGCCAATAAAAAACTCGTACCCATGCGCATAAAATCCCGGACATCCGGCCTCATGCAAACGCCTCGGGAGATTTCACATACCGGTAATCCGACCGGCGGTGCTGGGGCACATTCCGCCGTCCTCCCGGCAGCGCACGAAGCAACCGACAATCCCGACAACATCTTTTACCGAACGATCCGGACTGCTATGAAAAAACAACTTATATATCTATTGGCATCGGCGTGCCTGCTGGCCGCCGGATGCTCCACGGAAAACAAGACGGACGAGACGGGGTACGGCACCCTGGCCATCAATTGCACGGCCGACACGTCGATCGACACGGCTTCGGCCGAGGCTTCAGGCACGCCCGAAGCGCCCGCAGCCGGGGCTTTCTCGCTCACGGTAACGGGCGAAACGGGCACGCAGAAATGGGATACGCTCACCGAGTTCGAGCAGAGCCAAACCGTCTTCCGGATGGGCGCCTACACCGTCGCGATCGCCCACGGCGACCCCGATGCGGAAGGAGCCGGCAAACCTTACTATTATGCCGAACAAAAGATCGAAGTGCTGCCCCGGCGCACGGTAAATGCAGACCTGACCGCCACGGTGGCCAATTCGCAGGTGGTAATCCGCGCCACGGAGCAGTTCCTCGCCTATTTCCACGACGCCAGGTTCACCGTGACGACGGCCTCGGGCAATGAATTCGCCTTCACGCCCGGCAGCGACCCTGCCGACGAACCGGTGTTCGTCAAGGGCGGCACGCGGCTCACGGTGACCGGCACGGCACGCCGCCAGAGCCCGACGGGCACGGGGGGGGAAGGCCCCGAAGTGACTTTCTCCGCCCAGACGCTCGACGCCACGACGCCGCGCACCTGCCACATCATCACCTACGATGCCAAAAACGCGGGCAGCGCCACGCTGACCATCACACTCGGCGACAGTTACACTGATACCCGGACGCTCGACTGCGAGGTCAACGAGGGAGCCATCGACGATACCGAAAAGAAATAAAAACAGGGAAAGATATGAAAACATTTACCAAATTTCTTACGATGTTAGCGGTTGCGGCACTCTTCGCAACCGGCTGTGTAAACGAAGAGCCCCCGTACAAGGAGGATCCGAACCCCGAGCCCGCCGGGATGACCGGCTATCTGTCGATCGGCAACCTCTCGATGACGGTCGTCTACGACGAAACCGAAATCCGTCCCGACGACACGTCGGACGAGACGCAGGCCGCACGCACCGCATCCGGGACGCGCGCCACGGCTCCCGACGTGGACAGCTTTATCGTGGAGATCCTCGACGCCGACAACGCGCAGGTACTCGAAATGACCTATGCCGAGCTGAAGGAGCAGCTCAAGACGCCGATGGAACTGAAGGTGGGCGTCTACCGCATGGAAGTCCGTTCGGAAGACACGATGCCCGGCGCGGACTGGGAACACCCCGTCTACGGTGCGACGAGCGACTTTACGATCACCAAGGCACAGACGACCTCGCCCGAAGAGGTGGTCTGCACCCTGCAGAACATCAAGGTCTCGGTGGAATATTCGCCCGAGCTGGCCGACATGCTTGCCGACACCAGCAAGGCCACCGTATCGCTGGGCGATACCAGCCTGGATTTCTCCAAAACCGAGACCCGGGCGGCCTATTTCAAACCGCTGGCCCTGGAAAACACCCTGAACTTCGCATTCGACGGCACCTTCGCCGACACCGGTGTCCCCGCTAAATTCAGCAAGCAGATCACCGGGGTCAAGGCCGGGCAGTGGCGCAAGGTTTCGGTCGTAATCGGCTACGCCGACAAGGGCAACATCCTCTTCTCGGTCAAAGTCGACAACAGCATCCTCCAGGACAACAAGTTCGTCGTCGACGGTACGGAAAACCTCGGGGAAGAGCTCCTCGAAGACCCCAACGCCCCGGCGCTCACCTGGCCCGGGCACGACATGACGCAGCCCTTCACGCTGACCGACGCCATGTTCGACGCGGAAGGGAACTGCATCGAACCGTTCGCATTCGACCTCTCCTCGCCCAACGGCATCGAATCGCTGCAAGTGACCGTCGGCTCCACCAACAGCCAGTTCCTGGCGTCGATGTCCGCCATCCAGTTGCCCCAAACATTCGACCTCTGCGCCCTCGACGCATCTTCGGCGGCAGGGATTATCCTCAAGGGCTTCGGCTACCCCGTAGGCAGCGAGCTCAAAGGACAGACGGCCAAGAGTTTCAACATCGCAGGGCAGATCAGGGCGCTCTATGAATTCGACGGTACGCACACCTTCGCCTTCACGATGACCGATGCAAAAGGCGTCTCGTCCGAAGCCGTACTGACGCTCGTAGTCGATAAAAGCTCGGGGCAGACGGGCCCCCGGATCACGTGGCGCGGCTACGACATCGACCAGCAATACGAAGTGCAGAAGGACATGGTGATCGACATCGACATCGAGGCCGACAAAGGCATCAAGTCGTTCTTCGTGACGATCGACTCCGAAACGCTGAGGCCGCTGCTGCCGGTCAACCTGCCGGAGAAATTCGACATCTGCGACATCCCCGACGAACTGGTCGAAGTCCTGCACGGCGAATTCGGGTTCCCGATCAACGAGCAGGTAAAGAACCGAACGTCGGTGACCTTCTCGATCACCAAATTCGTCGAGATACTGCTGGAAATCCCGGGCGAGCATAATTTCGTCCTCGACGTGACGGACAACGATAATGTACTGACACACAAGACTGTCAAACTCATCGTCCACTAAAGCCGACCGATAATGAAACGATATATCTCATATTTTGCCGTACTGCTCGCGGTGCTCCTCGGCGCGGCCTGCTCGAAAGACGACTCCGCCGCGGGCAGCGACAATCGCACGGGCGTCATGGCGATGACGGTCTCGACCCGGCAGACAGCCGACACCGGCGAATACGACCCGTTGCAGCACCAGACCGTCTACATCTACAACGACGAGGGCGGCCTGCTGCGCAAATACACCTCGAAAGAAGCGCTCCCTGAACGGTTGGAACTGTTGGCCGGCACCTACCGCGTAGCGGTCGAAGCCGGAGAGGAAGCCCCCGCCGATTTCACGAAACGGTTATACAAGGGCGAGGAGACGTTCACCGTCAAACCCGGCGAAACCACAAACGTTGCGGTCGTCTGCCAAATCGTGAACACCGTCGTAGAGGTGAAATTCGACGATTCGATCCTCCAGAACCTCGCCCCCGGCTATTCCGTATGGATCGCCGGCGGGGAAAAGGTCGACGAGCAAGCCGCCGAAGCGGGCAGCGTCCCGGCGCTCAGGTTCACGGCCGAAGGGACGGGTTATTACACCCTGCCCGCAGGCATGACGTCGTTGGCCTGGCTCTTCCGCGGAACGCATGTCGAGGGTAAGAACGTGGAAATGGAAGATTACAACCCCAATGTCAAAGCCGGCGGCAAGTATACCCTCACGTTCAAATATTCGCCCGATCTGCCCGGTTATATCGACTGTGTGCTGATCAGCGTCGACCCCGGTACCGACGACAAGGACGACGAAATCATCTTCAGCCCCGATCCGGCCGTCATCAGCGAAGGGTTCGACATCGCCGAAATCCAGAAATACGTTTCCGGGGAGAAGAAATACCGGATCCTGGCCTTCTCGGAACTGACCCGGTTCACGGTTTCGGTAGGCGACAAGAGCTACGACGCGCTCAACGGCACGACCGAGGGCATCTCCCTCGAACCGGTCGACAAATACAACGTCCGGCTGACGCTCTCCGATGCGTTCTTCGCTTCGTGCCAGGCCGGCGACCAGAAAGTGACGCTCCGCATCGAGGACGCCAACGGCGGTTCCTCGGAGGTCGCTACGACCTACCGCCTGGAGGGGCTGGTTCCCGTAACGGCGGACGACTACGACCTGTGGGCCAATACGGTCACGCTGCGCGTGGTTTCTTTCACGCCC
>ULQI01011000.1_pt1 | contig 11817 bp, 11 predicted proteins | sample 1954261 | NCBI WGS metagenome assembly ULQI01 (sample SAMEA4835650, study PRJEB28245) | human gut metagenome | biome: gut microbiome; material: fecal sample | place: Denmark | collected 2008 | reverse complement strand
AGCAGCTCCTCGCGGCAGCCGCGTTTGCCAAGTGCTTTTACAAGCGAAGTATAACCCGGCAGCGACACGCCGATAGAAAATTTTTCGATAATTTCCGGCGTTATGCCCCTGCCCGCAAGATAACGCTGCGCCAGTTTGCCAAACTCGCTTTTGGTAAGGCAGGCCTGATAAAAACGTGTTGCCAGTTCGTTGGCGGCAATAATTTCCTTTGTTTCTTTTTCGCGTTCAATTTCCTGCCGTGTTTTTTCGCGCTCCGGAACCGGTATGCCAAGTTTATTGGCCAGAATTTTTAATGCTTCCTGAAAGGTGCAGTTTTCTTCCTTCATTATAAAGGTAAAAACATCGCCGCCTGCATGGCAGCCAAAGCAATAAAAAAAATTCTTATCCGGCGATACGGAAAAAGACGGCGTTTTTTCGCCATGAAAAGGACAGCAGCCCCAATAGCTGCTGCCGCGTTTTTTCAGCGGTACATATTCCGATACTATTTCGACGATATTTGCCTGTGAGCGGACCTGCTCTTTAAAATCATCAAACATACTGCTCATTTGCCTTGCTCCCGTCACTTTAAATATCATCTGTTTTATTTATATTCAATATATAAACAGAAAATCCTCTTTTTTTATTGACGATAATTTATTTTTCGCTACATTAAATAATAACAGGCAAATAATGCCTGCTGAACTGCTGTACGGCAGCCGCGTCCGTCAGGCTGGCAATATAATCAACCACAACCTGCTGCAAACCGTGCCTTTCCACGTTAACGGCATATTCCTGCGGCAGCATTTCCGGGCGGTGCATATACAAATCCAAAAGCGTGGTTACAACATGTTCGGCCTTGCGGTGTTCATTTTTCAGCGGCGGCGAAAGATAAACATAGTCAAACATAAAGCAGCGGAATTCATCCATTGCTTCTTCATAATATTTGTCCATGCTGACAATCTGTTTGCCTGCCGAACTTTCCACCACATTGCGTACAAGAATATCAAGAATCTGGCTCGGTTTTGTACCGAGGCGCATTGCAACAATGCCCGGCAGTTTATCAGGCCCTATAATTCCCACTTTGCAGCCGTCGTCAAAATCATGGCATAAATAGGCTATACGGTCACAGCGGCGCACTATCTGCCCTTCAAGCGTTTTCGGCAAAGTATCGCCCGTATGGTTAACAATGGCATCACATACATCCAAAGTTAAATTCAGCCCGCGCCCTTCACGTCCGTAATATTTTACCACCCGCAGGCTTTGCTCGTTATGCTTAAAATGCCCCGTATAAGCGTTAATGGCGCGTTCGCCAGCATGCCCGAAGGGCGTATGCCCCAAATCGTGCCCAAGTGCCGCCGCCTCCGTTAAATCTTCATTTAAGCGCAGCGCACGGGCTATTGTCCTTGCAATCTGCGATACCTCCATGCTGTGCGTAAGCCGCGTACGGTAATGGTCGCCCGGGTTTAAATAAACCTGCGTTTTATGCTTTAATTTTCTAAAAGCCATGCTGTGAATAATCCTGTCCCTGTCGCGCTGATAAGCAGTACGCAGGTCATCTGGTTCTTCTTCGTGCTCACGCACGGCAGCAGCACTTTTTTGTGCCCATGGCGCCAAAATCTTTTCTTCTGTAGCTTCTATCAACTTTCTTATAACCATTTCTTTCACCTTTATTTCACTTAATCTGCCTTGCCGCCCGGCGCGCCAAAGTCTATAATAATAGTATATTCATAAAATAAAGAGGTTTTTACAATGAAAAGAATTTTTGCAGTTTTATTTATGCTGATGTTTTTGTTTATACCTTCGGCTTTTGCTGCCCAGCCGGATATTTCCAGCGACAGCCAGACTTTTAACCCCTTTACGGGAGTTTACGATTTAAAAGGGCATGTACATGTGGATTTAGGCGACCGCGTTATTGACGGCGATGCTGCGCAGGTTTACCTGTATCAGCTGGAGGTTCATGCCCAGGGCAATATCAGCCTTACCGACAAGCCCACCGGAATACATTTTGACTGCGATTCCGTTGAAGTTAAGGGCAATGAACGCACTGCTTATGTAAACGGCAACATGGTTTTTACCCAGGATAACCTGCGTATTACCGCCGATAACGGCAGCTTTAACTGGAAAACCAAAAACGCGGTTTTCTCCGGAAACGTTACCGTTAACGGCACGCCGCATGCAGGCGATTTAACCTATAACGTACGCGATAAAAAATTTTTATAACGCCAGCCTAAATAACCCCCGTTAAAACGGGGGTTATTTTTATATGTTCCTGTCTCTGTTTTTCTGTACGTAATCAAGTATGATGCCGGCTGTTTCTTCAATAGCACGGTTCGATACATTAATGATTTTGCAGTGTACGCGGCGCATAATGGCCTTGGCGTATTCCAATTCTTCGCTGATACGCCTTACATCCGCGTAATTTGCGCCGTCGCTCAGCCCCATGGTTTTTAAACGCTCGCTGCGTATCTCGTTTAATTTAAACGGGTCAATCAAAAGGCCGATAATTTTATGGGGAGGAACTTTGAAAAGTTCTTCCGGCGGAGCAATTTCCGGCACCAGCGGCACGTTGGCTACTTTAAGCTGTTTGTGCGCAAGGTACATGCTAAGCGGCGTTTTACTGGTACGACTTACGCCAATCAGCACTACGTCTGCCTTTAAAAGCCCCAGAGGGTTCTTGCCGTCGTCATATTTAACGGCAAACTCAATTGCTTCAACACGTTTAAAATATTCGTGGTCCAAAGCATGGATAAGGCCTGCCTGGTTTTTAGGCAAAAGCCCGGAAGTTTTTTCAATGGCCTTCAGCATTGGCCCCAAAACGTCAATAACTTCAACGTCAAGTTCCATTGCCTTCTGCATAATATGCTCGCGCAGTTCCGGCGATACGATAGTATAACAAACAATGCCGCCGCTTTCTTTGGCTTCTTCAAGTATTTTTTCAACCTGCTGAGCATCTTTAATATAAGGAACGCGGATAACGTCAAATTTTTCCTGTACAAACTGGCTGGTTGTAGCCTTTACAACCGATTCGGCAGTTTCGCCGATAGAATCGGACACAGCATAAATAACCGGTGTCTTAGCTATGATAATTGCCCCCTTTGCCCTCTGCCAAATCTACAAGCAGACGCGTAAAATTAGTTTTTGTAATTCTGCCCACAACCTCGTAGCTGCGGCTGCCTTCTTCTATACAGCGCACAACCGGCAGGCAGTCAATTTCATTATCAATAATCTTCCGGGCAGCAGCTGCCACGGAATCTTCCGGAGTTACAACAATTAATTTGGAAAGCGGCGTCATTACCATAACAACCGGTACTTCGCGCAGGTTATAATTATTATTGATAGCAGCCTTCAACAAATCTTTACGCGAAACAACACCGGCCAGCAGTCCGGCATCGTCAATAACAAATACCGTTCCCACATCTTCCAGAAACATTGTTATAACCGCTTCGTAAGCACTCTTATCGTGGTTGACGGCAACCGGCACAGACTGCAAATCTCGCACGCAGATACCGGAAATTTCTTCCATCAGCATACCGAGGGTGTTTTTTCCGGTGTAAAAATACCCTACTTTAGGCCTTGCGTCCAAAATGCCGCCCATCACCAAAATGGCCAAATCACTGCGCAAGGCAGCGCGCGTAACATTAAGTCTTTCTGCAATATGTTCGCCGGTAATCGGTCCGTCCTGTCTTACAATCTCAGCTATACGCTTTTGCCTTGTACTTAAAGAAATTGTTCTCATCCCCTTCTGCCGCTTTAATTTAACCCATAAAATACCATATATATTATTAGTATACTCTATATCTTTCAAAAATCCTCTTTTTGGTAATATATTTTTTAACTCTTATCACAAATTTTACACTTTTGCAAACTCTTTGCAACATACTGGAACAGGAAGGCGTATACATGCTATAATATTTTTAGTTTATACATTAAAGGAGCTGCATAAAATGAAAAAGATGCTTATAGCGGCACTGTGCCTGCTTACGTTAAGCGGCAGTGCCATGGCGGCGCAAAATGTGCCGAAGGAACTGCAAATGTCCGGAACCGTAACGGAAAATACCGGCAGCATGATTACCGTAAAAAACAGCAATAAACCGTTCGACAGCGTTGCCCTGCATATTACGGACAACACTTATATACTGCAAAGCGGCACCGGCTATTATCTTGGCGCCAATGATGTAAAAAAAGACGGGCATGTCAGCGCCTGGTACGGCCCTGCTTTAACGCGCAGCCTGCCACCGCAGGGAAACGCTGATGCCATTATTTACGGCCCGGAAGGCAGCCGCCCAACCTTTACCTATTTTAACATCGGCAAAGTAGAACCGCGTGAAGACGGCAGCGTGCGCGTGCTTAACGTTAACGAAACACAGTATGTTACCCTGCTGCCGGAAGTTTATCCGGAAGCTGCCGAACTTAAACCGGGCGACAAAATGCTGTTATGGTATGAAATTTCTACCTTAAGTTTACCCGGCCAGGCTACTGCAACCAAAGCAGTTTTATTACAGCAGGGCCTTGCTGATATTAACATCAGCACAACGGCTGGAGTAATTGCTTTAAACGGCAAAGAGCTTGCCGACGTTAAACTTGTAAACAAAAACAACACTTTATATGTTCCTCTGCGCGCCGTTGCGGAAGCACTTGGCTATACCGTAACATGGAATCAGGACGCACAAACCGCAGTTGTTTATGACGGCCCGCGCAGCGCAGTATGCACAATTAACAGCAATGAGTACGGCAAACAGCGTATGCGCATTAAGCTGCAAAACAAGCCGGAACTTATCGACGGCGTAACCATGGTACCGGTAGAAATGCTGGATTACGTTATGGGCTACAGCGTAAAAGTAAGTGCGGCACATATTTAAAATTAAATTATGACAAAAATGGCGGATTTTATCCGCCATTTTTTTGTAAAGAAAAAGCGGATGGTATAAAGCCATCCGCTTTAACAGTTCTAACTATCAAATTAGAAAGTGAATACTACTTCGGACCACAGGGTCTGTGCGTCTTTATCGCCGTCACGCTGTTCAAGGTCATAGTATTTGACTGCTGCTACAATATTTTTAGCAAGGGTTACGTTAGCGCCAATTTCATAGCCTTCATAGCCGTCCCCTTCAATGCCTTCAATTAAATCAGCATACGGAGCAGTAGCATAGCCGCTCAAAGAGGTCGGAATGAGGTAAGTGCTGAACGGACGGTCATTCCAGTTAGCATATACACCCCAAGAACCAGGCTGAGAAGCTTTAGCACCGCGATAGGAGAGGCCTACCATCCAGCCGTTGTCGTCAAGACCATTGCTGTCATCAACATCACCGTTGAACCAAGTGCCTTTTAAGGTCAAATCTTTAACGATTTCGCCAGCAAGAGCTACCTCGTAGATATCCTGATGACGGAAGTTATCAGCTTTGTAATAACGAGCAGCTGCGTCAACTACGCCAACTTTGCCTTCAACGCCAGCTACATAGAAACGGTCGCCGTCTTCCATTACGGGGTCACCAGTTTCTTCCCATACATAATCGGAACCAGATACATAAGCATCGCTGGAAGCTTTTGCAGCCCAGCCGAATACTTTAACTTTATCGCCATAAGCAAGTTTAATACCGTCGCCGCGCATATCTACTACGTCAGCTTTGGTGAAGTCCTGACGGCCAGCTTCTACTTTAACGCCACCAACACGACCAGTTACATATGCCCAATTCAGTTTTACTTGGTCATCATTGTTGTTGTCATCGGTGTAGTACTGGTTGTTTTCAAAACGTCCAACATATGCCCAGTCTTCGTTAATTGCACCATTTACGAAGATACGGGTACGCAGACGGCCTTCATGATCTTTCGTGTCGCCGTCAACATCTTTGTAAGAAGCACGGATCTGACCGGTGATTTTAACATTGTCAGCTTTCTTTTCGAGGTTAGCTACGCGTACGCCAAGGCTGTCCAGTTCGTCAGCAAATTCTGCTGCCAGTTTGTCTACGTTTGCGCCTTTAGCCATAGCTTTTGCTACAATCTGAGCCATTTCATAACGGGTCATCAGTTTGTCACCGCCGTAGGTGCCGTCAGGATAACCATCTACTACGCCTTCTGCTGCCAGTTTGTTAACTGCGTCATAAGCCCAGTGGCCAGCCGGTACGTCGCTGAACGGGTTAGCTGCATATGCGGATGCAGTTACGCCGAGAGCCATAGCCATTGCAAGTACTAAAGATTTTTTCATTTTGTTTTCCTCCCTTTAGAAAAACACATTTTATTTTTATAAAACGCTTGGGGAAGAAATTTCTGCTTTCGGCATCTGCCCTGAGTGCGAGTCTCCTGGTTTCCTCTACCGTTGCAAACGCTTAATTACATTTTTTCTTCCTGCTGCGGTTTATAAACCCCAGTAAAGGCCTGCCCCTGAGGAAACGGCAAGCCTTATTGTATAAAGTATTGAGTAAACCTGAAAAACGTTCCTGAGGAGAAGGTTTTTTTGACTACCCAGTCTTTTATACAGCCTCATTATAACACGTTTGCCCCCCTATAAAGACCACTTTTAAAGATAAATCTGAATTTTTCGCTTTTTCACCGTCTGCGCAGCAATATCCCGAACCCCCGCCGCGCTAAGGTAGAAACTTATAAAAGGTTTCAATACGCATTTTTTCTAAGCATTGCTTAACCGAAATTTTACATTACGCACCTCGTTTTTAACTAATCTGACAAGGTTTTGTTCTGCCCTGCCCGCAATTTGGGCAATAAAAAAGAGCCGGATGTTATCCGGCCCTGCCATAACAATTTTAAGTTTTAAACGAAAATATATTTCAAAACAAACAAAAATGCCAGAATATACATAATACCGCTGATATTCTTTTTACCGGCCGCACCGGAAAGAACATTGATAACTACATAAGAAATTATGCCAAGCGCAATGCCTTCGGAAATTGAATACATAAACGGCATGGCAATAATGGCAATAAACCCGGGCACTGCTTCGCCCATATCGTTAAAATCAATGTTCAAAACTGTAGCCAGCATTAAAAAGCCTACAATAATAAGCGCCGGCGCCGTTGCAAACGCAGGTATTGCCAGAAATACCGGTGCAAACAGCAAAGAGGCCAAAAAGAGTATTGCCACGGTAACAGCAGTAAGGCCTGTGCGGCCGCCAGCCATAACACCGGAAGAACTTTCGACAAAAGTTGTTACCGTAGAAGTACCGAGCACAGCACCTGCCGATGTTGCAACAGAGTCAGCCAGCAGCGCGCCTCTGATTCTGGGCAGGCGGCCCTGCTTGTCGAGCATATTGGCTTTGGAAGCAACACCGATTAAAGTACCCAGTGTGTCAAACAAATCTACAAACATAAACGACAGCATTATGGTAACAAAATTAAAGGTAAAAATATAGCTGAAATCCATCTGCATAAAGCTCGGCATCAGGCTTGGTATATATAAGCCGTTAGAAAAATCCGGCATTACCGAAAATGCGCCTTTGGCCGGGTTGGGAATATAAATGCCTGTTACTTCCGCAATTATGCCAAGGCCCCAGGTAATAAGTATGCCCAGCAAAATTGCGCCGCGCACATTTTTTATCATTAAAACCGCCGTTAAAATTACGCCTATCAGCGCCAGCAGCGCGCCGATACCGGTTGTATAAAACTCTCCGCTTGCAAGCGACGCCTTAAACGGATAAATGCTTACCAGCGTTGCACCGTCCACAGCAAGGTGCGAGTTTTGCAGGCCGATAAAAGCAATAAACAAACCTATACCGCCGGTAACGCCATATTTAAGCGAAAACGGTATGCAGTTAAAAATTGCTTCACGCACTTTTGTAAGCGACAGGATGAAAAACAAAATGCCTTCAACAAATACGGCAGCCAGTGCAACCCGCCACGAATACCCCATTTGCCCTACGACAGTATAGGCAAAAAATGCATTCAGGCCCATGCCGGGCGCCAGCGCAAACGGATAATTGGCAAAAAACGCCATAAACAGCGTACCAATGCAGGAGGCAATGGCAGTTGCCGTAAATACGGCGCCGGAATCCATACCGGATGCGGATAAAATAGCGGGGTTTACAGCCAGAATATAAGCCATAGTCATAAAAGTTGTAATCCCGGCCATCATTTCCGTTTTGGCATTGGTACCGTTTTCTTTAAGTTTGAACAGATTTTCCAGCAAAATATCAACGCCTTTCAAAAATAATGAGCCGCTTGTAAAAAGCGGCTTAAACATTAAATACACATATAAATTTTATTCGATATGATTATAAATGTCAATTTTAAATTCTGAAGTCGCGTTCGCCTTCTTCAATATCCTTCAAATGGCGTTCTACAAGTTCGCGTACTTTTTCGTTGGGAATATTATGAATTTCCCTGGCAATAAGTTCGTCACCCAGTTCTTTTACATGCGGAGAAGCGTAATCTACCAGATATTCTTTTAGGGTCATCAGCGCATTGGGATGACAGCAGTTTTGAATCTGCCCGCTCTTACAGAGGCTCATAAAGCGGTCGCCGGTACGCCCTGCACGGTAGCAGGCAGTGCAGAAGCTCGGAATATAGCCAAGTTCCATCAGCCAGCCAACAACTTCATCCAGTGTACGGTTATCACTTACATCAAACTGGGCCGAGTCATTTTCTTTTTCCGGCTCGGCATAGCCGCCAACGCTGGTACGGGAACCGCCGCTGATTTGCGAAATGCCGAGATGCAGCACTCTTTCGCGGGCGCGCTGGCTTTCACGGGTAGATACAATCATGCCGGTATAAGGCACGCTGATGCGGATGCAGGCAACAAGTTTTTCAAAAATATCATCGCTGATACTGTTATCGAAAGCGGACGGGTCAATATCATCTGCCGGGCAAATACGCGGAACGCTGATAGTATGCGGGCCAACACCATGAACTGCTTCCAGATGTTCTGCGTGCATTAAAAGCCCTGCAAATTCGTAACGGTAAAGTTCAAGCCCGAACAATACGCCGAGCCCGACATCGTCTATACCGCCTTCCATTGCCCTGTCCATTGCTTCGGTATGGTAAGCATAATTACTTTTGGGCCCATAGGGATGAAGTTTTTCATAACTTTCTTTATGATAGGTTTCCTGAAAAAGAATATAGGTGCCGATACCGGCTTCTTTTAATTTGCGGTAGTTTTCAACCGTAGTTGCGGCAATGTTAACGTTTACCCTGCGGATTGCGCCGTTTTTATGTTTAATGCTGTAAATTGTTTTAATTGATTCAAGAATATATTCAATCGGGTTATTAACCGGGTCTTCACCGGCTTCCAGTGCCAGGCGTTTATGCCCCATATCCTGCAAGGCAATAACTTCGGCACGTATTTCATCCTGCGTAAGTTTTTTGCGTGCAATGTGTTTATTTACGCTGTGATACGGGCAGTACACACAGCCGTTAATGCAGTAATTGGAAAGATACAGCGGTGCAAACATAACAATGCGGTTGCCGTAAAAATCTTTTTTTATCTGTTCTGCCAGCGCAAAAATTTCCGCGTTTTTGTCCTCCAGTTCGCAGTCCAGCAGTACTGCTGCTTCGCGGTGGCTTAAGCCTTTGCGCAGTTTTGCCTTTTCAATAATCTCGGAAATAAGGGCAGCGTTGTTTTTATTGGCTGCGGCATATTCCAATGTTGCCATAATCTCGTTATGGTCAATAAATTCTTCGGCCTTCATTGATTTTGCATCATACATTTGATTTTCCTCCTTAAAGGTCAGGGCGAACCTTCCCTGTCAGTATTTCTCCTATAAAAAAGCCCTAAGGCATTAAGGACTAAGCCTGTTTTCCGGCATAAAGCGCTTTGGCCGTAACTCCCGGCAGCATGCCGATTTTTCCTGCAAGCGCGCTGATAATGTTCTGCGGCGCATCAAGAACTATGCTGATAATATGCAGATTTTTTTCACGGTAAGGCAGCCCCATGCGCCCGATAATATAACTGCCGTAATTATGCAAAATAGCATTCAGTTCTTCAACAGCGGCAGTGTTTTCTACAATAATGCCCAAAAGTACCACTCTTGTATCCATAACAATGCCCCCTAAAAGTTTGCGGTACGTTTTGTAATTAACCGTGCCAGCAATATGCCGCAAATACCTGTTACCATCTGCGGCCAGCCCATCATAAAGCCAATGGCAAATACCATTTTTTCAGGCAGCGCCAGCACTTTTAAAAGCACAAGGCTTGACGTAAACATGCAGATTGTTTTGGCAAGCGGCGCCAGCATAAGCCCGCGGTGCCACGCCCAATGGCAGATAAGCACAAACACGGCGTTGCCGCCGATAACTACCGGTATTAAAAGCGGTATTGGCAGCTGCCCCTGCAAATATGCAAAAAACGGAAGCAGCACAACTGCAAGAAGCGCCGGTTTTAAACCCGCAAGGCGCACGGTAACGGCAAGCATCATATTAACAAGCGTACCTATAAAAAACATACTTGCCATTGGCGGCAGCGGTATAAAAAGGCGCAGCGACTGCAAAACAACCGTCAGCGCAATAAGCATTGCCCCGCGCACTAAAGTTTTATCCATAATTTATTACCTTGCCGGGCATTCTCTGGCAACAAAATTTTTATAAGCCTCTAAAAGCTGCGGCACTACTTTGCCCACTTCACCGCCGTTCAGCAGCTTGCGGTCTATTTTAACTACGGGCACAATTTCGCAGCGCGGCCCGCAGATAAAGGCTTCTTCTGCTTTTAACGCAAAATCCACGTCAAAATTTTTCTCTACAACCGGCATGCCCAAATCAAGTGCCAGGCGTTCTTTAATTACTTTGCGCGTAATATTTTTATGAATGTTTTCGTTTTCGGGAGCCGTCCACAAAACTTCATCTTTTACAAGCATAAAGCTGCTTTCGGTGGTTTCAGTAATTTTTCCGTCGCGCACAAACAAAGCGTCAAATGCGCCGCTGATGACTGCTTTCTGGCGTGCCATTACTTCCGGCAGTCGGTTTAAGGTATTAACATCGCAGTGCTGCCAGCGCAGGTCTTTTTCAGTAATAAGTTTTACACCCTTCTGCTGTGCCTCCGCAAGCTGAGAGCGGTCTGTAAAAACAGGCTGCATTACAAGCTGTGGCACGCTCATTTCCGGAAAAGCCAGCCCGAACGGCGCACTGCCGCGTGTAACCTGCGTATAAATTTCGCCGTTTTCCATACCGGTGGCTTTTATTAACGCTTCATGAAACTCAACCAGTTCTTCCACCATATAAACGGCAGGTATTTTTAAACGCGTTACGGAAGTAAAAAGGTTTTCCATGTGCGGAATCATGCCAAAAACCTTGCCGTTATAAACCGGCACAATTTCAAAAACACCATCGCCAAACTGATGCCCGCGGTCACAGTGTTCAATAAGCCCTTCTTTACGGTCAACTATATCGCCGTTAATCAAAATCAAATCTGTATTCATGCTTTGCCTCCGTATTTTCAAATATTTTGCAAACAGTATGCCTTGTTAAAAAGCACTGTGTCATTGTATAATAATATAGCGGCGTTTTTTACTGCCGCTTATAAACATTAAACCTATTTTATTATACAACATTTCTTTTTATTTGTCGCTTATCTTATTTTACAAAAGTAAGGAGGAACCTTAGATGGCGCATTTACCACCAATCGTTTCCGACCTCGCTATGATTTTGCTGGTAGCAGGTATTACTACCATTCTTTTTAAAAAGCTCAATCAACCGCTTGTACTCGGATACATCGTTGCCGGTTTCATTACCGGCCCGCATTTTTCGTTTTTCCCGACTGTTACGGATTTTAACAACATCCACACCTGGTCGGAAATAGGCATTATCTTTTTAATGTTTTCGCTTGGGCTGGAATTCAGTTTCAACAAGCTGAAACAAGTTGGCAATACCGCCTTTATTGCAACCATAGTAGAAATTGCCGGCC
>ULQI01024212.1_pt1 | contig 11819 bp, 9 predicted proteins | sample 1954261 | NCBI WGS metagenome assembly ULQI01 (sample SAMEA4835650, study PRJEB28245) | human gut metagenome | biome: gut microbiome; material: fecal sample | place: Denmark | collected 2008 | reverse complement strand
TCGTGCCGATCAGTGCCACGCCGCCGCCAGCCATCAGCTGTATAATACTAAACGCTTAAAAGAATGGAAAAGGTACGTTGTTTTCCGTTCGCGCTGCATGCTGCACAGCGAACAGATTGGCGGCCTGCTGGATTTCTTTGCGGCAACTCCGCTGCGCCGTGATATGCTGCGCCATACAACAAGTTTTGTGGAGCAGGCGACAAGGCAGTTCTTTTACAAAAATTCTACTTATGATGAACGCATTGCCCTTGTAAAGGCGCATGTGGAATTTTTGGAAAGCAAATTAACCGAGGACGCTCTGCGCAGGCTTTATGCAGAAGGCGAAATGCTGCGCCTGTGGGAAGACAGCTACGAAGAAAAGCCGCTGACGCTGGAATTATGGTTCCACGCCGGGCAGCGTAAGGAAGGCTGCCTTTCGCTGGTGCTGATGTGGGGCAAAGAAGCGCTGTACCAGATTATGTTCTGGCTGGCGCCGGGTAAAAACGGCGAGCCTGCGTTGTGGATTGGCGCATTGCAGGGAACGCCCAACGGTTCGGAAGTTATTAAAGGGCTGACCAAAGCCTTTTACGGCTACCGTACCAAAAACCTTATTTTTTACGGCATCCGCAATGTGGCGGCGGCATTGGGCTGCGAAAGTATTTACGCCGTCAGCAACGAAGGCTATTATGCTATGAACCATATCCGCGTGGACCGCAAACTGAAAACTTCGCTGGATGCCTTCTGGAAGGAATGTGAAGGAACGCAGCTTGATGACAAGCGTTTTTACAAAATACCCATTCCCGAATACAGAAAATCCATGGAGGAACTGAAGCCTTCCAAACGTGCCCAGCACAGAAGGCGCTTTGCTAAAATGGACGAAATGAAAGATGCCGTAGCGGCAAGTTTTGCAAAATATTTAAAATAATAAATAAAACCGGGCTTTGCTTTAATGCTTGCCCGGTTTTCAATTAGTTTACTGTTTTTTTAAGCCTTTTTATGATATAATTAATATATATTTTTGCACGGAGGTAATGAAATGAAACAAAAACTCCTTACTTTATTTTTAACGTTAACACTTACTGTTACATCTGCCTTTCCGGGCGTTGCTTTAGCCGCAGCAGGTGATGAAATTTCCGCCAGCGCTGCCATTGAAGCCTCCGCTGCGCCGAAAACAATGTCTGCCAGTGAAAAAATGGGCGCACTGGAAGTTACCCTGTACGGTACGGAACAGGCAGGCGCACTGGTCAGCAGAATGGACAGCCTTGAAGACGACGTTTACGGCACCATTACCACTGATCCTATTTTAAATAGAGTTGATAATTTGTATGATTATATCAACGGTTATGCCGGCAGCGGCGAAGCAAGCTTTTTAACCAAGCTGAACGCCGTTGAATGGCAGTTTACCGAAAGCACGGCAGGCGGCCCGGCCAAAAGCCGTATTGAAGCACTGGAAACCATGCTGAACGGCGAAGTTGGCGCAGGCTCTCTTGCAGGACGCCTTGAAGCACTGGCAAACCTTGCTTTTCAGGACGGCATTGTTGTTGTTGAAACCGTAACTCTGCCGAAAGATTCCGTAATCAAGCTTGAATTTGCCGAAGACCTCAGCAGCAAAACCGCAAAAGCAGGCGATGTTGTAAAATACAAAGTTGCCGACAATGTTTTTGTTAATGATGTGCTGGTACTGCCGAAAGGCGCTGAAGGCGTTGGCAAGGTAACCAAGGTTGTAGGCCCGCGTATGTTCGGCCAGGATGCCCGCATTGATGTTGACTTTGGCTTTGTTTACGCTATTGATAATACCCGCGTTAAAGTATTCCTCGGCGATGTTGCCAAACAGGCAGCCGAAACCGTTGCCGGTGCAGCAGGTGCCGCTATCGGCGGTATGGTAGTGCTTGGCCCGGTAGGTATTATCGGCGGTGCTTTTGTAACCGGCAAGTCCGTAAATATTCCGGCAGGCTCCACCACCTTTGTACAGGTTAAAGGCGATACCGATATTCAGGGTATGGTTTATCAGGGCAGCAACTAATTAAATAACAGTAAAAACGAACCCCGCCGCCGGATTTCCGGCAGCGGGGTAATTTTTTGCTTAAAATTTTATTCGGCGGTAGCCAGCATTAATTTAATGCGGTTTTCCTGATTTACTTTGGAAGCGCTGGAATCGTAGTCGATAGGCAGGATATTGGCATTTTCGGCAATTTCCTTGATTTTGTTAAGCATGCCGCGCCCGGCTATATGGTTGGGCAGGCAGCCGAAGGGCTGTGCGCAGATGATGTTGTTGTAGCCGTTTTTGGCAAGTTCCAGCATTTCGGCCGTTAAAAGCCAGCCTTCGCCCATGTTGTTGCCGTAACCAATAACGCCTTTGGCAAGCGCTTTGGTTTCTTCGTAAGAAGCGGGCGGCTTAAAGGGCGGGGTGGAAAGTGCGGAAAGCATAATTTTTTCGAGGCGTTTTAAATAAAGCATTGCCATTTTGGATATGCCGTATTTAAAAAATTTGCCGCCGTACAGTTTGTAGTCTGTTAAGTAAGTGTCGGCGCAGTACATAATAAAGTTCAGCAGCCCCGGCAGCATGTATTCGCAGTTCTGCTTCTGTAAAAACTGCTCCAAATTGTTGTTGCCAAGCCCTGCGTATTTAATGTAAATTTCGCCGACAATGCCAACTTTTATTTTATGCTCCGCTTTTTGCGGCAGGGCGGCAAAGTCTTCCGCAAGAGCACGCGAAAGCTGTTTCATGGTTCCGGTAGCCTGCGCTTTGCCTTCCATAAAAGCAGTTTCAAGCTTGTTCAGCCATTTGCCTGCCAGTTCGTCCACTGCGCCTTTAATGGTTTCGTAGGGGCGGGTTTTGTTGGCAAGGTACATTAAAGTGTCGCCGTAAATAATGGCAGCCATAAATTTTTTTATCATGGCAAGGTTAAGCTCAAAGCCGGGCTGTTCGTTCATGCCGTTTACATTAAGGCTGATGATTGGCACATTGCCGAGCCCTGCTTTTTCCATGCCTTTACGCAGAAGGTATATATAATTGGAAGCGCGGCAGCCGCCGCCGGTCTGGCTGAGCATAACGGCCGTTTTGCTGAGGTCGTATCTGCCGCTTTCCAGCGCGCTTATAATCTGCCCGATAACGAGCAGCGCCGGGTAACATATATCGCTGTTAACGTATTTCAGCCCTGTTTCAATAACGTTGCGGCCGGTGTTCTGTAAAATTTCGGCTTTGTAGCCGCAGCTTTGCAGTGCGGAACGCAGCAAGGCAAAATGAAACGGCAGCATATTCGGCACAAGTATGGTGTGCGTAGCTTTCATTTCTTTGGTAAAAACCGGTAGCACAGTTTCTGACATAAAAATTGCTCCTTCAAAAATTATTTCAGCATTCAAAGCCCAGTGCCGCAAACAGGCTGCGCAGCCTTATGCGTGCCGCACCAAGGTTTTCAATGTCATCAATTTTTATCTGGGTGTAAATTTTGCCGTTTTCTTCCAGTATGCGGCGGCATTCGTCAGCCGTAATGGCATCGCAGCCGCAGCCGAAGCTTACAAGCTGAACAAGGTTCATGGCAGGGTTCTGCGCGGCAAATTTAGCGGCGGCATACAGCCTGCTGTGATAGGTCCACTGGTTTAAAACTTCCAGGTCTTTGTTCAAATCTTTGCGGTCAATATTGCCGCTTACAGAGTCTTCGCTTATTAAAGCAGCGCCCAGCCCGGTAATAAGGCGGTCTATGCCGTGGTTAATTTTCGGGTCGGTATGGTACGGGCGCCCTGCAAGGATAATAACCGGCATGTTTTTGCTTAAGGCTTCTTCGGTTATTTTTTTGCCCTGCTCTTTAACGCGGGCTTCAAAATCCCGGTAAGCCTTAAATGCTGGGGTAAGCGCGTTTTTAATTTCCGCACTGCTCAAATCCGTATAAACGGGGCTCAGCATTTTGTATAATTCTTTGGCCAGCAGTTTTTTGTTCAAAAGGCCAAGGTAATCGTAAAAGAAGTGAATATTTTTTAATTCTTCAATGTTTGCCGCCAAAACTTCGGGGTAATAGGCAACAACCGGGCAGTTATAGCAGTTCTGCGCTGTGTCCTCGTCAACATTGTAGGTCATGCAGGGGTAAAAAATGCTTGTAACGCCCTGCGCCAGCAGCCATTTTATATGGCCGTGCATCATTTTGGCCGGGTAACATACCGTGTCGCTCGGAATGGTGTTCTGGCCTTTCTGGAAAATGGTTTTGTCATAAATGGGGCTGGTAATTACTTCAAAGCCCAGCTCCGTAAAAAGGGTATGCCAAAACGGAAGCAGTTCGTACATATTAAGGCCGAGCGGCAGGCCGATTTTGCCGCGCCTGCCGGGTACGGGCTTAAATTCTTCCAGTAATTGCAGCTTGTAGCGGTAAAGGTTCAGGCTGTCGTTGGGCGCGCAGTGCGTAACCGGGCGTTCGCAGCGGTTACCGCTGATATACGGTTTGCCGTCGGCAAAGATATTTACCGTTAAGTGGCAGTGGTTGCTGCATAACCCGCAGGTAACTGATTTAACCGTATGTGAAAAAGTGCGCAGCTGTTCCGCTTTAAGCAGCGCGGAATCCTGCGGATGCAGTTTGCGGCGTTCCTGTGCATATAAGGCCGCGCCGTAAGCACCCATTAAGCCTGCTATATCGGGGCGCACAACCTCAAGGTTCAGTTCCTGCTTAAAGGCGCGCAGCACGCAGTTGTTTAAAAAGGTGCCGCCCTGCACAACAATGTGTTTGCCAAGGTCATCGGGCCCGGAAGGGCGTATAACCTTAAACAGTGCATTTTTAACAATGCTTATTGAAAGCCCGGCGCTGATATTGGCAACGGAAGCGCCGTCTTTCTGCGCCTGCTTTACGTTGCTGTTCATAAATACGGTACAGCGGCTGCCAAGGTCAACCGGTTTATCGGCAAAAAGGCCTATTTTGGCAAAATCTTCCGCGCTGTAACCGAGAATGCCGGCAAAAGTCTGTAAAAAGCTGCCGCATCCGCTGGAGCATGCTTCGTTTAAAAAGATGTTGTCGATGCAGCCGTTATGTATTTTAAGGCATTTAATGTCCTGCCCGCCGATGTCAAGAATAAAATCCACTTCCGGCAAAAGGCTTTTGGCAGCAATAAAATGAGCCATGGTTTCCACAATGCCGTAATCGGCGTGGAAGGCGTGTTTTATAAGTTCTTCGCCGTAGCCCGTAACGGCAGCGGCAAGTATTTTACAGTTGGGGTATTTTTCGTAAAATCCGGTCAGGTAATCGCGCACGGCAACAACGGGGTTGCCTTTGTTGCTCTGGTAAAAAGAATCAAGCAGCTTGCCGTCCGGCGCAACTACGGCAATTTTTATGGTTGTGCTGCCGCTGTCGATGCCGAGATAGGCTTCCCTGGCGGCTGCAATATCGCCTCGCTGAACATTGTCGCGGTTGTGGCGCGCAACAAAGGCGTCATATTCTTCAATATTTTTAAACAGCGGCGGCAAATGCTCAAACTGGCGGTTGGCATCCGCAGCGTGCATTTTTTCCGCCAGCGTGGTAAGGTCTACGGTGTGTTCGGCACAAAAAGCGCAGCCCATTGCCACATAATATAAGCTGTTTTCAGGGCAGGTGCCCTGTAAATTTAAAATTTTGTCAAAGCTGGCGCGCAGGCAGCCAAAAAATGTCAGCGGGCCGCCAAGGTAAAGCACGTTGCCTTTAATGGGGCGGCCTTTGGCAAGGCCTGTCACAGCCTGGCTGGCAACGGCGTCAAAAATGCTTGCAGCAAGGTCGTTTTTTTCCGCGCCCTGGTTTAAAAGGGGCTGAATGTCGCTTTTGGCAAATACGCCGCAGCGGCTGGCAATGGTGTAGCGTGTTTTGGCATTGGCTGCCAGTTTGTCAAGTTCTTCGGCCGGTACATTCAGCAAAGAAGCCATCTGGTCGATAAAAGCCCCTGTGCCGCCTGCACAGCTGTCATTCATGCGGGCGTCAAAATGCCGCCCTAAAAATAATATTTTAGCATCTTCGCCGCCCAGTTCAATAACAACGTCCGTATCCGGGTTAAGGCGTTCCGTACATATTTTTTCTGCAAAAACTTCCTGCACAAACTGCACGCCGCAGCTTTCGGCAACGCCAATACCTGCGCTGCCGCTGATGGCAAGACGTGCTGTTTTAAGCCACGGCATCTGCGCGGCAAGTTCTTCAAGTATGGTTTTTATGGTTTCCGTAATGCGGCTGGCATGACGGGCATATTTACTGAAAAGCAGTTTTCCGGCATCATCCAGCACGGCTATTTTTACAGTGGTGCTGCCGATATCCAAACCTATCTGCATATAAAATCCTCCATTTAGGAATGACTTTTGCTAATTAATAAAAAATATTGTTTTTAAAATTGCGTCTGCTTTCTATAATAACACAAGTTTAAAATATTTTCCAGTATTTTATTTCTCAAAAGCATATTGTTAAACTGAAATGCGTAATGGTTAGCTTTTGCTTACATCATACTATATATTACACCAATTATTTTATTTGTAAATATTTTTAATGCAAAAGTTCAGCAGGCGTTTGTAAAAATTTATACTTAAAAAGCATATAAAACAGCCAAATTAAGTATTTGTTTTTAACAATGGCGTTTTTTATAATAAATTTATTAAAGCGGCTTTAATTATAAAAATTTAAAGGGGAAACTGCATTGTTAAAATCAAACGGTAATTTAATGATATTTATTTTAACCATTGGCGTATTCAGCATTATCAATACCGAAATGGGCGTTATAGGCATTTTGCCGCTTCTGGCGGAGCGCTTTGGTGTAAGCATACCGCAGGCAGGGCTTTTAATAAGCCTTTTTGCGCTGGCGGTAGCGTTTTCCGGCCCGGTTATGCCGCTGCTGTTTTCCGGTATGGAACGCAAAAAAGTGATGCTGCTGGTACTGGGGCTTTTTGCACTTGGCAATATAGCGGGAATGTGTACGGATAATTTTGCCGTGGCGCTTGCTGCCCGCGTGCTGCCAGCATTTTTGCATCCGGTGTACTGTTCGCTGGCCTTTTCCGTTGCCGGTGCTTCCGTGCCGGAAAAAGACCGGTTAAAAGCCGTTGCCAAAGTTATTGTAGGCGTTTCGGCAGGCATGGTGCTGGGCGTGCCCATAAGCAGCTTTGTAGCGGCCAATTTTTCGCTTGACGCGGCAATGGCGGTATTTGCGGCAGGCAACCTTCTGGCGTTTGCGGCAACGCTTGTTTTTGTGCCGCGTTTGCCGGTAGAGGGGCGTGCTTCCTGCAAAGAACAGCTGGTGCTGTTAAAACGTCCGGTGCTCTGGCTTTCTATTGCAGGCATTATTTTTATGAACGGCGCTGTTTTTGGCGTATTCGGTTTTTATTCCGGTTATCTTGAACAGATTACGCACCTTTCGTGGAATAATATCAGCGCGGTGCTGTTTATATACGGCTGCGCCAATATTCTGGGCAATATTATCGGCGGCAGGCTGCTTACCAAAGCGCCGCTGCGCACGGCAGTGCTGTTTGCCCCGGCACTGGCGGCCGTATATATGGCGGTGTATTTTACGGGCGCTTATGCACCGGCAGTGGTGGCATTAACGCTTGTATGGGGCATTATTGGCGGCGTTAATGTAAATATAAACCAATACTGGATTACCTCTGCCGCGCCGGAAGCACCTGATTTTGCCAACGGCCTGTTTTTAACGGCCGCCAACCTCGGAACAACTTTCGGCACCATGCTGTGCGGCGAAATAATAGCCTCTTGGGGAATGGGCAGCATGGTGTTTGGCGGCATAATATTTTTGGTTTTGTGTTTTGCGTTTGTGTGCGCAAGAATTTATGCAGGCAGGCCTGCCGGAAGCTTACAGCGCGCATAAAATTTTTTGCAGAAAAATTATTGAAAATGCTTGACAAAGCAATGATTAATTTGTATAATTTTTTTGTTGCTGGAACGGGCTTGACGTTTTAGTAACTGATGTGATCCACTAGCTCAGTCGGTAGAGCACCTGACTTTTAATCAGGGTGTCCCGCGTTCGAGTCGCGGGTGGATCACCATTTTTATTTTATAGCCAAAGCACTGTAATCGGTATTGCAGTGCTTTTTTTATTTGCTTCCGCAGGCATAATAATAACCCCTTCCGTTTTAACAGCGGAGGGGGTTTGTACTTGTGTAAGCGGATTCTTTATTCGTACTTGTTTACTGCGGTTTATTTTAATTTGCTGTATTCTTCATCGGTAAAGGGTTCTAGCCATTCGTTGCTGCTGCCTTCTGCCGGTACTTCAATGGCAATGTGAGCAAACCAGCTGTCCGGCGCGGCGCCGTGCCAGTGTTTAACTTCGGGCGCAATGTTTACAACGTCGCCGGGTTTAAGTTCCTGCGCGGGTTTGCCCCATTCCTGGTAGTAGCCGCGGCCTGCGGTTACCAGTAAAATCTGCCCGCCTTTGTGATGAATATGCCAGTTGTTGCGGCAGCCGGGTTCAAAGGTTACGTTGGCTGTGCCCACACGTTCTTTGGTCAGCGGGTTTAAATAGCTCTGGCCGATAAAATACTGCTGGTAAGCCACGTTTTTTTCGCCAAGCCCAAAAATGTTTTCTTTTGCAAATTCTTCAGGTATTGTTTGTTCCTGTGCCATAACGGCATTACCTCCCATAATCATAAATGCGCATAATGCTAATAAAAGTTTTTTAGTTTTCATATGCTTTGCTCCTCTTTCGTAAATTTCCGCCTCCGGGCGGATTTTTTTATTTGCGGAACGGAGAAACTTTTTTATTCTGCCGGTACAACGGCGTTAATGGCGCTGATGGCGTTGAGCGTGCGCGGATAGCCGATGTAGGGCAGCGCTACGGTAACGGCGTCAATTAAATCCTGACGGGTGTTGCCTACGCCAAGGTTGCCGTTAACATGTGCTTTGGCCTGCGGGTCGCAGCAGCCGAGCGTGATAATTGCGGTAAATGTAATCAGCTCGCGCTGTTTTAAATCAAGCACTTTGCGGGTGTAGTAATCGCCAAAGCAGTTGCCGCTGAGCCAGTTGTTAATATGTTTCTGGTCGCCCGTGCCGGAATTTGCAAAGCCGCGCATACGGTCGCCGAAAATGTCAACCTGCGTTTGTTCGCCTTTGGCAATGCGGTCGGCGTCGGTAGTTGTGCCCTGGTTTTCCAGCGGCAGTTTTACTCCTGCTTCTTCAAAAGCAATCTGCATTTCAATCAGCGCGGCCTTGCTGCGTGCAAAACCAACATAAGGCGTGCACTGGTAAATGGTTTCGCGTATTTCTTCGGGCGTTGCCCCGGCATTTAAAGCGCCTTTAACGTGAATACCGATATCTTCCGGAGTATTGTTGGCAGTTAAAACCACCAGCGTCAGCAGCTCTTTTTGTGCTAAAGGCATTTTTACCTGATTGTTCACATCGCTGTAAATAAATTTCTGCATAATCTCGCCAAGTTCCGGCGCACCTTTAATGCTGCACGGATTTTCCGTACCGTAAAGGGCTTTAACGGCAGCGGAGCTTTCTTCCATTCTGTCCTGTGCCATAGCGGCATTACCTCCTATAAGCATGCAAGCGCAAAGCGCAAGCAAAATTCTGGCTGTTTTTTTCATAATAATCCCTGCCTTTTTAGCCTGCCCTGGGCAGGATTTGTTTTTACGCCTTTATTATAAAAGTTGAAGACGGCTCTAAGTCAAGGGTTGTTGAAAAATGTTCATAAAAATTTCTTATAAATAGCATTAAAAATACAATTTGTTTTGAGTTTACTCTGTTATATATGATAGTAAATAACTAAAAAACATGCTTTTATGCGGCAAGGCATGGCTTTGTAGCAGAAATAAGAAAAGTTTATGAAAAATTTGCGTAACGGCTTGACTGAAAGTAAAATTAAAACTTTACAATAAAAATACAGTTCCTGAGAGAGGAGGGGCGGCTTATGCTGCTGAGGCAGATTAAATATTTTGTAACCGTAGTGGACACCGGCAGCTTTACAGAAGCGGCCGAAGAATGTTTTATATCGCAGTCGGCAATATCCCAGCAGATATTGTCGCTGGAAAAAGAACTGGGGGTACAGCTTTTGGTGCGCAGCACGCGCCGCTTTACGCTGACTGAACCCGGAAAATACCTGTCCACGGCAAAAAACTGCTTGGCGAAACGGAAAAACTTAAAAACGGCACTATTGCTGCAGCTGCCTGTACGCGGCGGCAAGCATTTTAAAGAAATGTACGTCGGCAAAAGCCTGCCCACTTATGACAGCATGATTGTGCTGACGCATTTTAAAGGGCACGCTTCGGGCGGCTTCGGCGGCTCTCTTAAAAATATCGCCATTGGCTGCGCCGATGCCAAAGTAGGCAAGGCTATGCAGCACGGCGGCGCCGATTTTTCCATCCGCGGTGCGCATTTTATGGAACACATGGTGGAAGCAGGTAAAGCAGTAACGGATTTTTTCGGCAAACGCATTGCTTATGTTAACGTTATGCGCCGTATGTCCGTAGACTGTGACTGCGCCGGGCCGGAAGCCGAACCACCGACGATAGGCGATATCGGCATGGTGGCTTCCACTGATTTGCTGGCGATTGACCAGGCGTGCGTGGACATGGTTTATGACAAACCGGGCGGCGACAACAAAGACCTGATTGAGCGCATTGAAAGCCGCGAAGGGCTGCGCCAGTTAAGTTACATGAAAGAACTGAAAATGGGCAACCCCAATTACGAACTTATCAGCATTGATTAAGGCGCTTTGTTTAGTATAAGTAAAACGAAGGTTAGCCTGAGATTAAATTTTAAATAAGGCTTGACTTAGAGTTAGCTGCAAGTGTTACTATATATGTAGCAAAGCATAAAACTTATAATAAAGCGGCTGCAAGGAGGAATTATTATGTTTGGTTTAGGCTTACCCGAACTTTTGCTTATTTTGGTTATAGGGCTTATCTTTTTTGGCCCCGGCAAACTGCCGGAAATAGGTTCTGCCCTTGGCAAGAGCATGAAAGAGTTTAAACAGGCTGTGAACAGCACTGAAACGGAAATTAAAAAAGCCGGTGAAATTACCGAAAGCGCAGAAACAAAAGAAGCTGTGCCTGCCGGAACGGAAGTTGCGCAGGCAGAAGCTAAAAAATGACGGCGCAAGCTATGGATAATGGCCGTCCGTTAGATAACAATGATGAGGCAATGACCTTAACGGAACATCTGGGTGAACTGCGGCGCAGAATTCTGCACAGCCTGGCGGCGCTTGCCGCAGGCACGCTGGTAAGCAGCTTTTATATTGATGAAATTGTGGCAGTGCTGACGGCGCCTGCCACCAATTTGTATTATATGCGCCCGGCGGAAGCGTTTTTTATTTACATAAAAATAGCGCTTGCCTGCGGCGTGCTGCTTGCGGCCCCGGTTTTGTTCTATGAACTGTGGGCGTTTCTGGTGCCGGCCTTAACCGGCAGGGAGCGTTCGGCGCTGATGCTGTTTGTGCCTTCGTCGGTGCTTTTGTTCTGGGCGGGCATTGCTTTTGCATACTTTTTTGTATTTCCGCAGGGGCTGCACTTTTTTACAACCTTTGCAGGCGGCAATATTGCACCGATGCTTTCGATAGAAAGCTATCTGGACTTTTTCCTGATGCTGGTTGTGCCTTTCGGCTTTATTTTTAACCTGCCCATGGTGCTTATTGTGCTGGCGCAGATGGGTGTGGTAACTTCTGCTTTGCTGAAGCGCGGGCGGCGCTATATGGTGGTTGCTTCATTTATTTTAGCGGCAATTATTACGCCGACGCCTGACGTGGTAACGCAGACACTTCTGGCAGTGCCGATGATTTTATTATATGAAGGCAGCAGGGTATTTATTAAACTTGTGCTTCGCAAATAATATAAAATAAAAATCTTCTTCCTTTTCTGGAAGAAGATTTCAGTCTGTCGAAAAAGGTCGCCGAAAGGCGGCTTTTTT
>ULQI01054182.1_pt1 | contig 11821 bp, 13 predicted proteins | sample 1954261 | NCBI WGS metagenome assembly ULQI01 (sample SAMEA4835650, study PRJEB28245) | human gut metagenome | biome: gut microbiome; material: fecal sample | place: Denmark | collected 2008 | reverse complement strand
GCTAGAAAAAACTGGATTTTTAGATACTATTAATTCTAATAGAATGATAATAGATTCATGTGTGATGAATAAAATGAAATAGATGGCGAAAATATTAATATAATTTGTATTAATAAAAGAATAGGTAATTATTACAATTAAAACTTATTTATGGGATTGTGGATACAATTTGTCAAAAGATAGATGGAAGTATTAATAACAAGTAGAATCTTCTATATAACGTTTAGAATGCTATAATGAATAGCAGTTTTAATAGGACAGAATATATTATTGAAAAAGTAGTATAGTTGGTGAATCAAAATGGTAGTATAATAAAAGTTTATAGAATTAGTATGAAGTTTGGAAGGGATAGTTTCAGAAAGATTTATGTAATTGATATAATCAAAGGTTTAACATATGCGTAGTTGCGTAGTACTTTTGCGACAATTTTAGTTAAAATAATAAGCACGATGGTTTTGGAATATAGCGAACGATACAAATGAATTAAAAAATATAAGTGGCTTCATTATTGCAAATAGAAGAACTTATAATTATAAGAATATGATATGCGCAAAGTATATGCAAAAAAGATTTTGCGTAGAGAAAAATAGTAAATTTTTATGACTAATGGAATCAAATTTACGAGGTGCAGTATGGCCAAGACATGTAAAATCTGCTTAAATTCAGATATTAATCCATCTATTTTTATTAATAAGGATGGATTATGTGATGTATGCTGTCGATTTGAAGAAAATTATTCACGTGAAAAAATAGATGAAGAAGCAGAATATCTGAAGACTTTTATAAAAAATGACGGTTTAGATTGTATGGTAGGTCTGTCCGGTGGTAAAGATAGTACTGTTACTTTAAAAACAGTAATTGATTTAGGATTTCATCCTTTAGCGTTTTCATTTCAAATAGGATATAATTTGTTAGATGATTTTTCGTTAGGAAAAATCAAGAAAATTTGTAACAGTTTAAATATAAAACATGAATCGATTGATGCTTATGCGTATGTTTCTAAGAACGATGAACAATGCTATAAATTAATAGCTGATTTGTATGATAGAGTTGACAATAATACAATTTCAAAGGCAGAGTTTAGAAGATTATATGCAGAAGGACGTAAACACTATTCAACTAAAGATAAGATAGTATTTCCTTTTGTAAGACCTTGTCAAATATGCAGAAAAGTTGCGATTAAGGCATATTATGAAGAGGCTATAAAACATAATGTTCGTATAGTATTTCTCGGTATTAATGAATGGGCATGTCTTTATAGGGGTTATTTTTCGGCTATTAGACGTCTAAAGCCTTATAAAAATAAGCCTGAGATTCTCGTTGTGCATTTGCCTTTTTTAGTTCATAGAAAATATAACGATGTTTTACAAATTTTAAATGAAATGAAATGCGAAAATCTGGTTTCTGATATTAATGTTGAGACTGGAGGAAAATGTTGCTTGTTAGCTAAAGCTTGTGAACAAAAAGCTGAAGAGATGTTAGGTTTTCATCTGGATACTGCTAGGCTTTCCAGAGAAATAACGGTTGGATTTATTGAGAAAAAAAAAGCTGAAAGAGCATTAAAAAATGGGAGAAGCTTTAGCAAGTATACTGTGCGCGACGTTTTAAAAATAGCTCATATTATTTAGGAGTTGATAGTCTAAATGAATTATTTAGAATTATTTAAGAAAAATCTAGTTAGTATTCCAAATAAAGTAGCTGTTCGTTCATACAATCAAGAAATAACGTATAGTGACTTGGATAAGCATAGTGATGGTTTGTGTTTCAAAATGCAGAAACTATGCAAGGCTAAGAAGCCTGTGGTTGCTATTTTAGGTGATGGTTCAGTTAATCATTTTAAAGCTATTATGGCATGTATAAAACTTGGATATTGCTTTATCAACATAGATATAAATTGGCCAAAAGAATATATAAAACGTCTATATGAGGAGTTAAACATAAACTTGTTATTATATCAAAGTAAATATAATAATAAGATTTATGAAAACGTAAAGTCGATATGTCTGGATAATATTAACTATATAGGTAAGTATGAAATTGATTGTTCTAAAAGTAAGTTGTTGTACATAATACCAACATCTGGTACGACTGGAATCTATAAGTTGGTAATGAAGAAAGAAAATGCTTTAATAAGAAGTTTTTATCAGATGAAAAAAGTTGTACCGATAATGTTTGATGGTGTAGCACAACAAAATGCGTCATTATCTTTTGCGTTTGGGTTAGATCAAACATTAATTATGTTAGTTGCAGGAAAAACTATTTGTGTAAATAAAAAATATAAATATGTGGATATAAAATATATTTATAAAGATATTGATAGTAACAAAGCTGATACTGTTTTGTGGCCAGCAGCGATTTTAAAGTTATTAAGTAAGCAACCAAATCTATGTGAAGGAATGCCTGAATGTATAAAATCAATTGTTGTTGGTGGAGAACCACTGGTAATAAGTGCAGACTTGATATTTGAATTAAGAAATCGTGATATTACACTGTATAATAACTATGGTTGTACTGAAATTGGAACATTATTTTTTTCAGCAGTTGATATAAATCTTCTTAATATTGAAAAGTATAATAGAATACCTGTAGGCTCAAATGTATTACCGGGGTTTGAAATGAGTATTTTAGATACCGATATGAAAAAAGTTAATAAAGGAGAACTATATGTTTCTGATGATAAGTTTTTTAATCACTATGTAAATACAATGGATAATAAAGAAAAGTTCATAAATTTTATTGAAACTGATAATAAAGTATTATTTAGAACAGAAGACATAATAGAATATATTGGTGGTAATTATTACATCGTTGGAAGAACTAATAATTGTATAAATATTAGAGGTTATCGTGTATCTATTGAACACGTGGAAAGAGTTATTTCAAAAGTAATATCAGGAGAAGATTGTTGTATAATAGTAATAACAAATCAATATTTAGAAAATAATATGGTTTGCTTTTATAGTAATATTAATTTTAGTGAAATAGAGTTAAGAAAGGTTTTAAAAGGAATACTGCCAGATTATATGGTTCCTTCTAAGCTAATAAAGATTAATAAGATAGTTTATTCTCCTAATGGAAAAATTGACAGGAATAAGATGAAGAAGTTGTATGAGTCGATGTCTATAACATTAGACAGTTGCCAAGAAGATTTAAGATTACGAATAAGAAACAAAATTGCACAAATGACTGGAAAAAAATGTGTGCTGAAGATGACAAAATTTCTTTTTATGAATTAGGATTAGATTCACTTGGATTTACTGATTTTATATGTAGAGTAGAGTATGATGAAGATATTGCTATCAAAGAAGAAATGATATTAAGTGGTAAAATTAATACTATTGATTCGTTGGTAGAGTATATAAAAAGGGAGAAACATGAAGAAATATTTTAGTAATAAGTCAAAAAAGTCCTTGAATTGCATAATCAATAATAGTAAAGTAAAATATGGAATTTGTGTTTTAGATATCAATGGAAATATTATATACGCATATAATGAAAATGAATTATTTGATACTGCCTGTAGTATTATGTCTTTTATAATGCTTGAATATTTTTCTCAAGAGGCAAAGGGTAAAATATCTGGCAAGGAATTACTTACATATACTGAAGAAAATTATGCATCAGGATCAGGTATTATAAAATATTTAACATATGGACGAAAAATTAGAGCGAAAGATCTTGTTGAGTTAATGATTGCAACAAGTGATCATATTGCGGCAAATATGCTTATAGATTTTTTGAAAATTGAGAATATTAATAGTACTATTCGCAATAATGGATTTATTGTTACAAAACTATATCATAAATTTCTGATACCCAAGTTAAAAAATATGGGAATAACTAGTCCTTATGAGTTATCCTTGTTTTATTTTAAATTAATTAATAATAAATTAATAAACAGTGAAGCATGCAATGAAATGATACGAATTTTATTATTGCAAAAATATAAAGATATTTTAACAGATAAGATAGATAAAAATGATAGTTGTTATATAAATGCTGCATGCAAAAGTGGTAAAGCTGATGGAAGAATATATGATAATAGTACGGACAGTTACATTGTAGACGCAGGTATAATTTATAATAACAAGGAACATTATTGTATTTCCATTATGGGTGAAATTAATTATAAATCATGTGCATCATTAAATATCGCAAAAGATGAGATGCAAACTATGAGCATGATTATTTATGAGGAAATGAAGAGAAATGAAGATTTTATTTATTAGACATGCTGATCCTTGCAGAGAGTCATTTTCAATTACTGAAAAAGGAAGAAAAGAAGCATATTTATTGGGGATGTATTTAAAAAAATATAAAATAGATCAGTTATTATCCGGAACATCTACAAGAACTGCTGAAACTACGAGTGTAATAAAGTCATGTTGTAATATTAGTAGGATTAGATATGAAAGTTGGTTGGATGAATTTAAATTTGAAATTGTGTTACCTAATGGCAAAATACAATATCCTTGGGAAATGCCAATCGAATATTGGTGTAATGATGAAATGCTATCTTTTAATAATTGTATGTATTCAGAAATATATAAAAGTGGAAATATTAAGGAACATGCAGAATTTATATGGAATAAACTAGATATTTTATTAGGTGATTATGGATACAAACGGATTGACAATTATTATAATGTTAAAAAAGCAAATAATAAATGTATAGTTATTGTATCTCATTTTGCAACAATTTCAGTTATGTTGAGTCGTCTATTAAATATATCTTTACCTATTATGTTAAATAGTTTTTGGCAGGCTCCATCATCATATACTTCTTTAATGACGGAAGAAGTAGAGGAACAGAAAGCCATATTCAGATGTATAGGTTACGGTGGGCTGGAACATATAAAAGATATGGAAGAATTAAAATCTTATTATGGTTTACAAAAAGAATGCTATAATAGTGTTTTATAGGAGTAATAAATATGACGTTCTGGAAAATATTAAGGGTTTTAACTACTAATCGATGCAATCATAAATGTATTTATTGTCATAATGAAGGACAACAAGCTATTAATAATATTCAATTAACGTATGATAAATTTGTTGAGATAATGAATTATTTACGATTATCAGATTTTCAGGAAATAAGATTTTCTGGTGGAGAACCATTGTGTAATATTGATACTATAAGGATGATAGAATGGGTTAACGAGCATACAGAATGGGAAGTAGGTCTTGCGACTAATGCAAGTTTAATTACTGAAGAATTGGCAGAGAGATTGGGAAAAACTAGAGTAATGCTTACAGTTCATCTTCCAGGTATTGCTAATGAGGAGTATTTTAATGTTACAAAAGTTAATGATCAAAAAGATTTTTTTAATAATATAAATTTTCTTGATAAATATAAGGTTAATTATTCATTTAATTTTGTATTATATCCAGAAGTTATAGATAATCTAAGTAAAATTTTAAAATATGTTGTTTCAAAAGGCGGTAGAATTAAACTATTACCATTTCTTGATAATAAATTTAGTAATTATTCTGAAAAATCAATGGAAACTGTGAAGAAATTATTGGAAAAAGAACAGGCGGAATATTTTTTTGATGAACAAAAAGGCATAATATGGTGGTATTTTTCTAATGGAGCTACAGTTAAGTTAATAGAATCTCCCTGTTATACATCTAAATTTTTACATTGTAAAGAGTATGGAGAGGTAAGATTGTTGCCTGATGTAAGTTTACAAACTTGTATTTTTGGAGAAAGTCATAAAATAACTAATACCGCTGAAATTTTATCTGTTTTTCAAATGTTGTGGAATAATTTTAATAGTTGTATTGGAAGGTGAAATTAGCTTTGAATATTTTGTTGATTACATCTGAAATTGGGAAAAAAGCTGGTGGATTGGCATTAACTTGTTGGCAACTAGAAAATATGTTACAAAATTTGAATTGTAATGTAATGCTGGAAATAAGTCTTAATTATTCGATGATTACTTCTCTGGCTGGTGGTTATGATAAAAATTTAGGAAAGAAAATAAAATATTCATATTTTTTAAGAATATTATATGATAGATATAAAGATAATGATGTAAACTTGATTATTTCGTATGGAGCTGGTAAAAACGGTTATTTAGCAAGTTTATTATCTAAAAAATTAAATATACCGTACTATTTAGTGTTATGTGGAAGTGATGTAAATATATCATTTTTTTCTAATGATTTGTTTGTAAAAAATAGTATAGCTATAAAAGGTGCTCAAAAAGTTATAGGATTATCAGAAGAATTAATAGAAAATGCAAAAATATATGACAATTGTAGTGATAAATATATGGTGATACCAAACTACTATAACAAACAACATTATTTTAATAATTTAAAACAATTAGATAAAGACAAAATAGTTTTTGGAAGCGGATCGAATTTTTTAAGTGAAAAAAAAGGTGTTTCTAATTTATTAATAGCATTTGCAGAATATTTGAGGAACAGCAAAAGAAATGATGTGCTTTACTTGTATGGAAAGATTGATAACGATATAGAACTACAGTACAAAAAGATTATTTTAAAAAATGATTTGCAAAAAAATGTATTTTTGTGTGGATATTTGCAAAGGGAAGAATATTTAAGAGTAATGGATTCTATAGATGTATATATTCAAGCTTCTCCATTTGAGGGGTGTTGTAATGCGGTTGGTGAAGCCATTATGAATGGAAAATATATATTGATCAGTAATACAGGTTTTTTTGCAGAAATTCTTCGATTTAAATTTCCTGAACTAGTATTACCATCGCTTACTATAGATACTTTGTCTAAAAGTTTATTAGAATATGTTAACTATATAAATAAACATGATGTAAGGTTAGAAGTACAAGAGTATATTGATAAATATGTAAAATATAGTGTTGTAGAAGAAAAATGGGCAAGCATATTATCTGATGTAAGAAATGCTAAGATTAACCACGAAAAAAATATTTTAAAAAAAACAATAAATTATGTAAAGTGTGTTATGTTTCATGATATAAATAATGTTTATTCTGGAATTGATTACCCTAAATATGGATTTATGAATTTAGTTGATTTAGTTTCACGAAAAGGATATAGGTTTTGTTCTTGTAAGGAGTATCTTAATACAGATAACAAAGATAATTTAATTATCTGTACATTTGACGATGCTTATGAGAGTGTGTATACCAACGCATTGCCAATTATGCAGAAATATGGCTTCACAGCTACAGTTTTTGTGTGTCCAGATTTAATCGGAAAAGATAATAGCTGGAATCATAGGGACGATGTTGTACGATATCATATGACTAAAGAGATGTTAGATGTACTGTATAAAAATAAATGGGAAATAGGATCTCATGGTATGAGTCATTACAATATGCTTAGGTTAAGTCAACTGGAGTTAGAGGAAAATCTTCTTGAATCTAAGTTACTGTTAGAAAATAATTACGGAGATATTATTACATTTTGTTACCCATATGGATGTTTTAAACCATATATAAGAAATATGGTATCTACTGTTTACGAAGTAGCATTTTCAGTAGACGTTGGTGGAAATTGTTTAGAAAAAGATAGATATCAATTGACACGTTTTGTTCCAGAGGAACTGAAAAAACTTTTGCAGCAAGGGTAGTAGGTTATGAAAATTTTTGGCATTTTTAGAGGATTTCCAGGGCTTGGTAGGGTAGTTTCTGGTATTGGTTTGTTAGATGAATTAAGAAGAAAAGGACATAGTATTAAAGCATATTCATATTTGCAAGGCAATGCTTTGATAAATGAGTATGGAATAGACAGGATCATTGATGATGAGCCATGCGATCCTCATATTATGGTTATAGGGTTGAATCCAATAAGCAAGGAAATAGGCAAATTGTTTGATGTTATACAAGATGAAAAGCCCGATCTTATAATTATTGATGGAGAGCCTTTAATTACTAGTACTTTATCAACGGTTTATCCTAGAGAGCGTATAGTATGTTTATTAAATCCGTCTGATATAGAAAATGATTCCTTACCAGTATCATCAATAAATTTTTATAGACATCATTATTTGACTGCTAAACATGTTTTGGTTCATAGTTTTATTAATGATGATTATAAAAGAATAGCTGATGAGTATAATTGTAATATATATAGCATTAATACTATAATAAGACCAGAAATATTAAAAATAAAAACTAAAAAATATTCTAATACCATAATAGGTATTTTAGGCGGTGGATGTGCTCATTGTTCTGTTGGATTTTTGCAGTCTACAATAAAGGTGGCGATAAATATTTGTAAATTGTCTAAGCTAATGAAAGATTATAATTTTGTTGTTTATTGTAACGATTTACATGTTAAGTCATCCATATCTAATATAGCTTCTAGTAATTTTAAAATTATTGATACATATGCTAGTCCTCAAGATATGTATGAGAACGCATGTGCGGCTATTTGTAGAGCTGGTAGAAATACAACTAGTGAACTTTTATATCTTGGAATACCAATGCTTCTCTTTGCTGCTGGTGGCGATTTTAGGTCTGTAGAACAAGGAAAAAATATAAGAAGTCTTCGCAAAATATCGCATGGATTAGCAGATAAAGTTTATATCAATGAGGATATAAATAACATTAAGAAAAAAATGGAGCAAGTTTTAAAACATCACAATGCAAAAACAGGATTTTTACCTGGTAATAGTACTTCGGTAGAAATAATAGGTAGGATTTTGCAATGACAAAAGATGACTTTTTAATCCTTTTAAATGAATCTATTAGTAGATACATAAAGAAATCTGAATCATTTAACAGTAAAAGAACTTTATTATTTTGTAAAAGTGAGGAATTGAAAAAAATCCAACAAGAAGCTAAAATTATTGGGATTAATTTTGATTATGTATGCGTTGATGCTTCATTAAAAAATATTATAGAAACATATGGCTTTGATGTTAATTATTTTATTTCTGAATTAAGCATTTCTAAAGATATATATATTAGTATGTTAAATAATGGGGTTCCAGAGAATCAGATTTATGTAGGATTTACAAAAAAAGATTATTTTGACTTGTATGTAAAAAGAGATAATGTATATAAAAATATTAAGAAGGTTGCAAAGGTATATTCTTTTCTAAAAGATGATAAATCAAAGAGAACTTATCTTAATATTATTACTCGTTTATGTGTACCGTATCAATTTCATTATTATTATGAATTTGAGGATTTTCCGCAGTATTATCCTGGATTTTTTTCTTTTACAGATAAAGAAGTATACCTAGATGCAGGAGTATGCGATGGTATTAATATTTTGCAGTTTATAGAAGCGGTTTCTAGAAAGTATAAATTAATATATGGATTTGAGGCAGATAGTTACAATTACCGTCTTTCTTTAAAAAATTTAAAAAATTTAAAAAAAATAATCTTATATAATGCAGCTCTGTATTCAAACAATAATAAATTATCTTTTTTTTCATCTGTTAAGACCGGGAAAAGAGGAAATGCTCATGTTCAACCTGATGGTGATATGTGTGTAAATGGTTTTCGCGGTGATGATTTAAGACCGTGGCCCACATATATAAAAATGGATATTGAGGGATCTGAAAAAGAGGCTTTAATGGGTTTAAGTAATTGCATAAAGAAATCATTACCTCAAATGGCTATATGTATTTATCATTTTCAAGAGGACTTTTGGGAAGTTCCTCTTTTAATAAGAAAACTTAATCCTGAGTATTCTATTTGTATTCGTAATCATGAGAGAATGAGAACATTATTGGAAAGTGTTTGTTATGCTTTTAGTGAAAAAGGAGAATAAATAATGGGGGATAAAATTAAAACTATAGATACAATATTAATAAAAGATAATATTTTTGAAATAGAATTAAATGCGCCCACTAAAAATCAATTGTATGATATACATATTCAAAATGACTTTTTAAGACTGTGTTATAAAGATCAAGATTTTTGTCAATTTGTAGCATGTATTCTATTAGCTAGAGAAAAATTTAAAAAGTTTAAGGAGATATAATATGGGAAATCCTGCAGTATTTGAGTTGTCAAAATGCATTATTGATAATCAGATTGTATGTATTGAAGATAATATCGGAGAGTCTATTCATTTGCATATAGGTTCAATTCGTATAGATTTAACTGTAAGTGAATTTGAAAAAATGGCTGATATACTTAAAAATGTTCTGGAATCTTTAGTTAATGTTGAAGGTTTTAACGTTTTTAAATGTGATCCATTTTTCCTTTCTCGAATCTCCAGAGAAATTCCATATCTAGAAAAAGTTTATAATAAAAATGTTTTTCTCGAGGATCTGTTTATAAGAATTAAAGATTCTAATGGTAAGATTGAAAGATATTCGCTTAAAGATACTTATCTTTATAAATATCTTAAGGAACCCAATAGAAGTATATCTAATTTTAGTGAAGAAACATATATTTTTGAGAGTTACGATGATAGAATTTTTGTTGTGAAAGATTTAATAGAAAGAAGTAAAGAAAGTATTGATATAATTATTGATAAAGATGGAAATATTTTAGATGGTTATATATCTTCTTGTATTCTCTTAAATAATGATGTTAATAAAATAAAAGCTAGGGTTTTTGAGTTTAAAGAAAATCATATTCCTATAATATATAAGGAGAGGAGAAAAAATAAGTGGTAAATAAAGAATACATTACTGAATTTTTCGATATATTGAATAAATGCAATATACAATATGTTTTAATAAAAAATGATGATGATCGCATTCCTGAGAGTGTAGAAGATGGTGATGATGTTGATATTCTTATACATCCTACAGATTATAACAAATTTGCTGATCTTATGAATAAAGAAGGTTATATCAAAGTACATAATGAATTTAAAAAATATTATTTTATTTATGGGTTAAAACCAGATTTATATTTAAAAAAAAACGAAGCTTATTTTCATGCATATGATAGATTGGCATGTACTAGTTTTACTAATATGGGGATTGCCAAGATACCACTTGATGATTACATACAGAATTATATTTGGAAAACAAGAGTATGGGACAATTATAATCGTTGGTGGATTATGGATAATAGGATTATATTGTTATATCTTTTAGTTAGAAGTGTTTTTGATAAAAAATTTTTTAAAAGTAAGTATATAAGAGAAATAGAAAAAAGAATTCAATTACTAGATGATAAAGACTTTGTTTACATGTGCGAAAAGGTGTTTTTTAAGTTTACGGATAGATTAATAGAAATGGTTAAATCAAAACAATACGATAACATTATCATTGAATATAAAACTTTTACTGATTATTAAATTAGGTTGAGTTGTAAATAATAAATAGAGCCTGAATTAAAAAAAGTTGAAATGCAGTCGATAGTTATATGCAAATTTATTCAAACATTTAAGTAGAAATTTAGTTTAACAAGATCGCTAGTTAGTAAACTTGTTAAATGAATGCTTTAGTTAAATAAACGTGTACTCTTATTTAACCATTGCCAGCTATGATGGTGGAGATTAAACTATCCTTTCAGTGTATAATGAGATTGTAAAGTGCATTAAATGAAATAATATTCTGTTTTTAATTTTATGGAATATCTAAAAGATAAGATTGCAATGATAATATTAAAAAGACATATAAATTTAAAATACGAGTTAAAAATTTACTACAGCTATTGTGTTAGTATAGTAGAATTAAATGCTGCGACTATAAAAATATATAAGATAAAATGAATAAAATAGAAGATTCATTTAATAAAAATAGTATGTAAATATTTTTAAGAGAAGTAAGTAGATATACCGCTTGTGGTTTGATAAAAGTTTGAGTCATTTAAGTATTTATTTTGCTTGCGCCTTGATAGGGGTTGTGCAAATATATTTTGCGATATATATTTAAAAATTGATCATAATA
>ULQI01004464.1_pt1 | contig 12034 bp, 10 predicted proteins | sample 1954261 | NCBI WGS metagenome assembly ULQI01 (sample SAMEA4835650, study PRJEB28245) | human gut metagenome | biome: gut microbiome; material: fecal sample | place: Denmark | collected 2008 | reverse complement strand
TGCTGCGTATGCTGGAGGAGAACTACGTGGACATGCGCCCAAAGCGCAAACGGGGGAAAAGTCCAACATAAACGCACGGGGGTGTGCATCGGGAAATGCAGCAAAGGCAGGGACACCGCATCGGAAGTTCCTGCCTTTGCCGCATTTTGCACCGGGGAAGGCGTCAAGCCGTTTCCCGGAGGGAGCGGCGCACCCGCTTCCCGTCCTGTTTCCTGTCCTTCTTCTCCAGCACGCTCCGCTGCATGGCGGCGAGGTTGCCGGAGATCGCCCGGAAATCGGAGCTTACCATCCTGTTGGTCACCTCGGCGTAGATCTGGGTCGTGGAAATGTGCTTGTGCCCGAGTATCTTGGAGAGCGCCTCGATGGTGCCGCCGTTGCAGAGATAGACGGTCGTGGCGAAAGTGTGGCGGCTTAGGTGGAAGCCGATTTCCTTGTGGATGCCGCAGGCTTTGGCTATCTGTTTGAGGTGCCTGTTGCACACGCTGTTGCTGGGCATGGGAAACACGAGGTCGCCCCCGGCAAGCCCCCTGTACCTCTCTATCAGCTCCTTGGCAATCTCCATGAGAGGGACGTTGCTCGACACACGGGTCTTGGTGCGCCGGGTGATGATCCATTCCTCGCCGTCGAAGTCCATGCGCTGTATCTTGTCATGGGTGAGCGTCTTTATGTCAATGTAGCTAAGCCCGGTGAAGCAACAAAATGTCAGGTAATCCCTTTTAGGAAGAACACCGCATCCAAAACATAACCCGTTGAGATATAGCGATATTTCATTATTCTACACATTGACTGAATAACCAAAAAAAGAAATATATTGAGACGGTTCCGCTACCAAGTCATTACCTGTTTCCGAGCGGGTAAGCTGGTGAAAACCATGGATTTTCTCTCCATACCGCAGTGTAGTATTAGTGAACTCCATTTTCCCTTGCAAGGGAAAACCACCAATCGGGTTCTTTTTCACCGTTTTGCCAGTCTTTTCATATCGGGAATCCTTGTAACAATTTATAATATTGCAATTTAAACAAGGAAAGGAATGAAGACAGAATTCAAGGTGCTGCTCTATCTTAAACGGAACGGGCAGGGAAAGGACGGGCTCTGCCCGCTGATGGGAAGGATCATGATAAAAGCTACGGGCAATTCGACCACACAGTTCGGGTGCAAGATAAGAGTGGACCCGAAACTGTGGAACGCCACCTCGCAACGGTGTACGGGAAAAAGCCGGATGGCCATTGCCACCAACAGGGCAATAGACAAGATGATGCTCCTGCTGCAAAGGAGATACAGCGAACTGGCGGAAATCAGCGATGACATCACCGCCACACAGATACGTGACGCTTTCCAGGGTATGGCGGAGAAACAGGTGACTCTCTTGGGACTGTTCCGTGAGCACAATGAGGAATACGCCTTGCGTGTCGGGGTGAACCGTGCCGCTAACACCCTTTACCTGTACTGGCATACATTCCACTTCGTGGAGGAGTTCATCAAGGTGAGATATAAGGTATCGGATATCCCTTTCAAGGCACTAGACGAATCGTTCGTCGAGGCTTTCGAGTTGTATCTTCGCATCGACAGAAAGTTTCAGGCAGGAACCTCCATAGGGCACATCCAGAGGCTAAAGCATATCGCCCGAATCGCCGTGAGCCGAGCCATCGTGCCTTTCAGCCCGTTCAAGGACTTCTCCCCCATGAAGCCAAAGCAGAAACAGAGGTTTCTTACCAGAGAAGAACTGGACAGGTTGATGGGCACCACTTTTGATACACCCAACCGTAACTTCACCAGGGACATGTTCCTATTTTCCGTCTTCACCGGCATCTGTTACTGTGACATGCGCAACCTGACGGAAAAGAATGTGGTGAGGGACCACGAGGGGAACTTATGGATAGAAACCAGAAGGCAGAAAACGGGAACCCCGGAAAACGTACGCCTACTGGACATCGCCATAGAAATCATGAAGAAGTACAGGGGGGTGGCACCAGACGGGAAGCTATTTCCCATGCTGACAAAGGAAAGCATGAACATTCACCTAAAAAAGATGGCCGCACAATGCGGCATCGATCGTAACTTGTCCTTCCACATGGCCCGCCACAGTTTCGCTTCCCAGATCTGTCTCTCACAGGGCGTACCCATCGAGACTGTCAGCAAAGCTATGGGGCACAGGAATATCAGCACCACGCAGCGCTATGCTAAAGTGACCGACGAGAAGGTGGACCGGGACGTGACGGTACTGGAGCATGAGATCACCGGCAAATACACACTGTCCGGCATTGACCAGCCTCCATCCACTATTCTGAAGGACATGAGTTTAAGAGAGATACGGAGAAGAGAAAGAAAAGAAATATTAAACCCAATGGAAGGAGTGTAAGAATGAGAAGCACATTCAAACTATTGTTTTATATCAACAGACAGAAAATCAAAAAAAACGGAAAATGCCCCGTCATGGGACGTATCACCCTTGACGGGAAAGTAAGCCAGTATTCCACCGGAGAGGACGTGCAGCCGAAATTTTGGGATGCCAATAAGGGCCGTGCCGTCATACACGGACAGAATCCGGAAACCTCCATAGAGTTGAGAGGGCTGAATCGGAAACTGGAGGAACTGGAGGAGAAGGCACGAACCGCCTATAAGAAGAGCGTGGACTCAGCCGGGTACGTCTCGGCTGAGATCATAAAAAACGCAGTTACGGGGAAGGCTCAGCCCAAAGAACATCTTCTGGCCCTTTTTGACGAGCATAACGAGGAGTACGCCAAGCGTGTGGGGATCGACCGCACACACCATACCTATATCCGATATTTGACCACACGAAAACATCTGTACAACTTCCTGCAATACAAATATGGAGTGGAAGACGTGACACTTCGCTCGATAGACATGCAGTTCATCGAAAACTTCCATTTCTATCTTTCCACAATATTGAAGTTGAAAACCATATCACTGAACGACTACCTGATCCTGCTGTGCAAGATTGTCCGGCTCGCAGTCAAACGCAGGATACTGTCACGCTATCCGTTCACCGGTTACAAGCTTGAGATCCCCCCGACACTTCACCGACACCTGACAGGTGAGCAGCTTGCCAAAGTGATGGCAATCGATCTTCCCACCTACCGGCTGTGCCACACCAGGGATCTCTTTGTCTTCTCGACCTTCACCGGACTGGGAAGGGCCGAAATGGCCGAATTGTCCGAAAGACATATCGTCACGGCTCCAGACGGCTCCAAATGGATACACATCAACCGTCAGAAGACAAAGGTGGAATGCCGTATCAAACTGCTTGACATCCCATTAAAAATCATGGAAAAATATAAAGGCGAGGGAGAGAATGGGAGACTGTTCCGGGTTCCGGCCACTTGCAGCCTGTCCAGAAGCCTGAAAATCATCGGGGAAATGTGCGGGCTTGAGTGCCACTTGACCTATTACATGAGCCGACACACCTATGCGACTGAAATCTGCCTTTCCAACGGCATGCCAATTGAGACCATCAGTAAAATGATGGGGCATTCCAGCATACGTACTACACAGATTTATGCGGAAATAACCAACCAAAAGGTACGCAGGGATTTCGGAAAACTTTCGGAAGAAACCAAAGGCATGTATTCCCTGCCGGACGACAACATGCCGTCCAGGGTCTATCAATGCGGACGGTACAGCGGATGGAAAAAGGAATGCGACCAGGAAAAAAACGAAAAGGTACCGTAATGTATGGTCGCAACAAGATAAAACAAGGGACAGAAACCGTCTTCACAGATTTCTGTCCCATTCATTTTGACCTCATTCCAGACTTCCCTTACAATGGCGATCGGGCTTTCCTGTATCCATCCCGCAACATTTTCTCTATGTCACTTTCTCTGTACAGAACCTTACCACCGAGCTGGATGTAAGGCAGTCTGCCTTCGTTCCGATATTCCTGCAAGGTTCTGCGGCTGATTTTCAACCTGCCGGAGAGTTCACGGTCGGTAAGATAATGTTCCCCGTCCAATACGGGACGGGGGCTTCGGGACAGGCTGCCAAGCCTGTCTGTCATATGATCAAGTTTCCGGAAAAGAGCAAGGATTCTCTCATGCTTTCCGGTCAGCAGCCCGTTCATATCTGGCCTCCCTTTCTCTTTTGAATGGCGGGAAGTATCTTTTGTATATCCTCCGGCCTATAATAGACCTTGTGGCTGATCCGGCTGTATGCCAGCGTGCCGTTCTCACGGAGGGTCTGCAATGTACGGGGGGAGGCGTCCAGCAGAAGGCAGACCTCTTGGGTATCCAACCATTCCCCCATTCTCTTCTCACGGAGCTTCTCACAGAGTTCATCTGTAATCCGGGCTGCATTTTCCAGATACTCCAGCATACTTTCAAAGACTGTCGCTTCAATAGTGACGATTTCCATAAGCGTATTCAATTGGTTCGAAACAAATATAGCGGAACAACAATCTTTTCTCCAAACACCTGTCGTCAGATGTCATCAGATTTCATCAGATGGCAGGAACAAGATAAAACCCCAAAGATACAGTGCATGCGGAAAGGCAAAGAAGCCGAGATGCAGGCATAAAGATTATGCAGAGCAGAGAGAGCAGAAGTCCCTGTCTTCTCATGGAGCGGAATCTTTTCTCACAAGATATTGTCGGACCCATGTATTTCGCTATTCCACCTGCTTTTATGGAGATATAAAGGAGGCCTGCCTTTTTATCAATGACACGGTTATGCGTCGCGTCGGTCGCAGTGAGTCCCTATAATCCTTCCTGAAATCAAAATCATTGTCCGGGCGTTTGTTTCCATGGGTATTTTCCGCGACTTGTCGTAAGGAAAATACCCATGGAAAGCGAAGCCGCAACGCCCGAGACAATAAGATTTTGATTTACTTTTGATTATAGGAACTCACTGTGCCAATACTTTTCAAGACTGACTTGTGATTATAAACCGAAACGTATATATTGGTTGAATACAGCCTATAGCCCACCACGCCAACGTGGGATCGGGAGCTTCAACGAGGCATCCAAATTTCAGATGCGAGGGCATAGGAACCGAACGTTCTTAACAAATTCATGAACCAGCTAAAATTGGTCTTCGTCCACGCTTATATTAAAGTTGTAAATTATCTGATTATTAACCAACATACAATGTACGACTAATAAATAAGCAACAAACTTCATATACCGTTTACATTTTGTCCTCATCTTTACCGGATCGCTTTTTTCCTAGAGTTGTTCTATTGCAGGAATATGTGAGTAATAAAAGCAGGGAGGCTGGGATGACAGCCCGATCTTTTATTACCACAAAGCAAGATTCTTAAACCGCATCTATTTACTATTCTATCTTTTTGTTTAATTTTATATTCAATTTAAATTTATTTCATTTACTTTTGTCGCATAAATTATGGTGTGACTTGATTATGTCCATAGTTAAGTCGGTAAAAGGGAATCCAGTGTAAGTCTGGAACTGTATCCGTAGCTGTAAATCAATAAAACCGGGCGTTCTACGAACCACTGACCATAAATATAGGAAAGGTTGGGAAGGTGATTGCCGAGTAAAGGGAGATGAGTCAGAAAACCTGCCATAATTGAATTATGCGTCACCTCGGATAAGGTGATGGTAATATCTTGTTACGATGAATATAATATTTTTTAAGACCATAAGGAGAAAAAATCTTATGGTTATGATGCTAGGGATATGCCCTCTATGGGTGTATGCCCAAAGTAGATTGGATTCCATCCAACATTTGGATGAAATAACCGTTGTGGCTAAAAGTTTCAGGGAAGTCATACCTTCTCAAAAATTGTCAGGCAAAGAACTTCAAAAATTGAACAGTCACAGTGTCGCAGATGCCCTTCGTTATTTTTCCGGGGTACAATTGAAAGATTATGGAGGTGTAGGCGGTATAAAAACAGTGAATATCCGTAGCATGGGAACGAATCATATGGGGGGTATTTTACGATGGAATAGAATTGAGCAACGCTCAGAACGGGCAGGTCGATTTGGGCATGTATTCGTTGGACAATATCGAGGAAATTTCTCTGTATAACGGACAGAAAAGCGAGATATTCCAGTCCGCCAAGGATTTTGGTGCGGCAGGGACGCTCTATCTTAGGTCACGCAGACCTAAATTTGAGGATGGAAAAAACACGAATTTAAGGGCAACCATGAAAGCCGGATCTTTTGATGTGATCAATCCTTCGGCTCTTTTTGAATATAAAATATCCGAGAATGTAGCCGCCTCGTTCAGTGCAGAATGGCTGAATGCCAGCGGAAAATACAAGTTCCGTTACCGTCGTGTCAATCCGGCCGGAGAGATCGCATACGATACGACCGCCGTGCGGGAAAACGGGGATATCAACGCAACCCGCTTGGAAGCGGGATTGTATGGAACAATCGAAAGAGGAACCTGGAACGCAAAAGTTTATAATTATAATTCTGAACGTGGTATCCCCGGCGCTATTGTCAATAACGTGTGGCGTCGCGGAGAACGGGTCTGGGATACCAATTCCTTTTTTCAGGGCTCTTTTGTAAAAGAGGTGAACGATCAATTCAAAACACAGGTTAACGCAAAATACGCTTTTTATCGTACACACTATGTAAATAATGACGATAAACTGATCGAGGTGGATAATCTTTATAAACAACGTGAGGTTTATGTTTCTACAGCCAATATGTACACGATTTTCCCATTCTGGGACGTTTCCATGTCATACGATTTTCAATGGAATGAGATGAAAGCGGATATGTACGGTTTTGTATTCCCCACCCGTTTTACCAACCTGCTGTCGATCGCAACGGCTCTCCGCCTGGGAAAAGTAAAGTTGCAGGGAAGCGGTTTGGCGACGTTTGTGAACGACCGGGTCAAAGAAGGGCCAGCCCCCAAAGCCCGGCAAATACTTACTCCTGCTGTTTTTCTTTCATATAAGCTATTTGATAAACATGATTTTAGTCTACGAGCATTCTATAAAAAAAACATTCAGGATGCCCACTTTTAATGACCTGTATTATGCTGATATGGGAAACTCCAAGCTGGATCCCGAATATGTCACGCAATATAATCTAGGAACCGTATACCAAAAACAGTGGGGGAATAAATTATTTCGCCATTTTAAGATACAAGCGGACGGCTATTATAATTATGTGAAGGACAAGATAATCGCTTATCCGAAGGGACAACAATTCCGTTGGACGATGTTAAATTTGGGGAAAGTGAAAATACGAGGTGTTGATATAAGTACAGAAACGATGATTAATCCTTGGAAAGACTTGTTCATTACCATGAAAGTACAATACACCTATCAAAAGGCGCAAGATTATACCGATCCTTCCGATAATTATTATAAAGACCAGATCCCTTATATACCCTGGCATAGCGGATCTGCCATCGCCCAAGCTTCTTACAAAGGCTGGGACTTGAATTACAGCTTTATTTATGTGGGGGAACGCTATAACCAACAGGAAAATATCAAATACAACTATACACAACCTTGGTATACCAGTGATATTTCCTTGTCTAAAGAATTCAAAATGAAATTTGGTTCACTGAAAGCATCTTTGGAGGTCAACAACTTGTTGAGTCAAGATTATGATGTTATTTTGAATTATCCTATGCCCAAGCGAAATTATCGGGCGTCTTTAACGGTCGAATTATAATACCGATGAGTATGAAGCTGTTATTTTATATAAGCATCTTTATCCTTTCCTTTTCTTCTTGTCGGAAGATTGAAATTGTCGTCCCTTCGGAATACGAGTTGATTGGGGATGGCATACAACCGGATGCTGATCCTGTCGGAATGTATTTGGTGAATGAGGGGAATATGGGCAGCAATAAATGCACGCTCGATTATTTGGATTTTGTTAACGGATATTATATACGGAATCTTTATTCCGAGAGGAACCCGGATGTCGTAAAGGAATTGGGAGATGTAGGTAATGATATCCAAATTTATGGAAGTAAATTATATGTAGTAGTAAACTGTTCCCATAAAGTGGAGGTTCTGGATGCAAAAACCGGAGTTCGGATATCCCAAGTGGATATCCCAAATTGCCGGTACATCCGTTTTTATCGGGGAAAAGCTTATGTAACCTCTTATGTAGGCCCCGTTCAAATTGATCCGGATGCGCCACAGGGGGCTGTTTATCGGGTAGATACGGCTTCATTGAAGGTAGAGGCGAAAGTGACGGTCGGTTATCAACCGGATGAGTTGACTGTTTTGGGAGAATATTTGTATGTAGCCAATTCCGGAGGATATCGTGCCCCCGATTATGACAATACCGTTTCTGTAATTGAGTTGGAGCGTTTCAAGCAGGTGCAGAAAATACCGGTCGGTATCAATCTTCATCGTATCAGAGCAGACAAATATGGTAAGTTATGGGTAACATCCAGAGGAGATTACAACACTATCCATTCCAATTTGTATGTATTGGAAAAACGCCCGGGTTATACGGAGATGGTCGTAACCGACACGTTAAATATTCCTTGTTCCAATTTATGGATTGACGATGATTGTCTATATTATTACAGTACGGAATGGAATAATAATACTCAAAGTAACACGATTGGTTATGGAGTGATAGATATCCGCACAAAAAAAGTAATCAGGGATAGCTTTATATCCGACGGAACAGAGAAAGACATCAAGATACCTTATGGAATTGCCGTCCATCCTGTGACGAAAGATATTTATGTCACCGATGCGAAGAACTATGTTTCCAGTGGAACACTGTATTGCTATGATCAAGACGGATTTCAAAAATGGGGTGTCCGCACAGGGGATATACCGGCCCATATGGTCTTTGTAAACAAGGAGGAATGAACATGAGTAGATTGTGGAGAGAGAGCGTCTTTTTTTTTGTTTTTGTCTGTATTCGGCTTTTCCGGTTGTGATAAAGACATACAGATGGTCAGTTTGGGAATTGACGATATTTATTATTTGCCTCGTATGAAGGCTTACGCATTACATCCTGCCTTTACCGGAGAGGAATACCGGTGGACCTTGAGGTCGGATGGACGGGATAGCCTTTTGTCGGAGAAGAGAGATTATATATTTCTTGCCAAGGATACCGGAACATACGATCTTACTTTTGAGATCATTGATCCTACAACTCCTTATAAACATGATTTCCGTTTCGTGGTTATGCACGAGGAGATTGAATATAGTCCCTATATCTCGAAAGTCTATGAATACCGTCCCGCGCCAGGCCAATTTGTCAATCTCATGCCTGAATATCTGGAAGGTGAAACGGAGGAGGATATACGAAAAAAAGTGGAGGAAAATATTTCCGGCACAAATGACGAGATGATCTCGCTGGGTAGTTACGGGGGATATGTCATATTCGGTTTTGATCATACGGTGATCAATGTACAAGGACAAAAAGACTTTCGCGTTTTAGGGAATGCGTTCTATTCTGATTTACCGGAGTTTGAGGATAAAAAAGGAGGAAGCTGTGAACCTGGGATTGTAGAGGTCTCTTTTGATACGAATCAGAATGGTTTACCGGACGATGAATGGTACGAGTTGGCGGGTAGTGAATATTATAAGCCGGAAACGGTCAAGGAATATTCCATCACTTACCGGAAACCTGATCCCGATAAGATTCCGGAACCGGACATGAGCCAGCAGATATCGGATTTAACTTATATTTCCTGGAGGGATAATCAAGGGGAGTCCGGTTATGTATCTCAGGTAATTTATCATACACAACCTTATTATCCGGCATGGTTATCAGAAGAGGATATAACCTTTACCGGAACCCTCTTGAAAGCGAACGCCATAGATGAAAGCGGAGCTGGGAGATATTATGTCCTGTATTCTTACCCTTGGGGGTACGTCGACAACCATCCGAATGAAGAAAAAGATTTGAACGATTTTGATATTAGCTGGGCTGTCGATAAAAAAGGGAATCCGGTTCATCTTGATGGGGTGGATTTTATTAAGGTATATTCCGGAATCAACCAGTTTTGTGGATGGATAGGAGAAACATCCACCGAAGTTTTACGGGCACAGGATCTTCACATAGAAACAAAGGAGGTTGTACCTCTTGATCCGGTGAGCCTGAAACAACAATACGATAACGCAATTCTCAAAATAAAAGGATTATGAACAAGAAAATTTTAACCACAGCTATTTCTTTGCTGTTTGTCTCGTCTGTCGGTGCTCAACGGGGTAATACCCGATGGACGGCAGAGGGTATCAGCCTGAACCGACCGGTTCCTGAGTTACGGAGCGCCTCGGATGGAGACGTGGATTATTCGGATGGTGTTTTCATTGTGAATGAGGACTGGTACGGCCATCAAAACAGCACCGTCAATTTCCTGACCAATCAAGGGGAATGGATTTATAGGGCTTTTCAAAAAGAAAATCCCGGGCGTGAATTGGGATGTACGACCCAGTTCGGTACAATTTATGGCAACCGCTTTTATTTTGTGTCAAAACAGGAACGGGATCCCGGAGCAAAAATAACCGGTAGTCGTTTTGCCGTATGCGATGCCTCGACCATGGAGGTTATCAAGGAATTCCCATACATAGCGACAACGACGAAAACAGACAAAAACGGTAAGGAAACCCTGATCTCCATCGCCGATGGGCGTTCTTATTTACCTGTAGATGAACATAAAGGCTATATAGGTACGAGTAATGGGATTTATGTATTCGACAATGATAATTTGACCATTGGGGGGCAAATCAAAGGTACGGGTAATCCAAATGACGAGGGATATGGACAACTGTATTATGCCCAAATAGGGACCATGGTACGTGCCAATGATTATATTTTTGCCATACACCAGCAATACGGGCTTTTGGTGATTGATCCGAAAACGGATACACTGGTTAGAACAATCAAGGCTCCACTTGAGAAAGATGAATCAGGAAAAGAAGAACAACGAGGTTTTGGCTCCATTGTTTTGTCAAAAGACGGGAATTTGTGGATTAGTGTAGCCAAGGACGTACAAGGATTGGGGGCCGCCATGAATTACATGCTCAAGTTAAGCCCTTATACGTTCGAAATGGAACGTGTTTATTTCCAGGAAGGTATTGAATATATACCAAATTCATGGTATGCCTGGACGGCTGACGGTTTTTGTGCCAGTACGAAAGAGAACAAGATTTACCGGAACGGTTATCCTCCTACACAGGGGAGCTGGTTTACGGGGTATCGTATTTATTGCTATGATATTGATAAAAAACAATTTTCCATGGTATATGACGTGACAAAAATGCCAGGTAATTGGCGATTATATGGTACCGGTTTTCGTATTCATCCAGTAACGGATGATCTTTATTGTTTTTTGTACCATGAGTTTCAAGACCCGACACATGAGTTGGCCAGGATCAGTTCTACCGGAGAATTGAGAAACGAATACTCGATGATACAGAATTACTGGTTCCCGGCGATCCCTGTATTTCCGGATAATGAAGCTCCGGTAATCTCCAGTGCAATGCCGGAAGATATCGTATTACCGGGTATCAGGGAAGAATACAAATTGTACTTAGGGGATAAGGTTTGTGATGAAGACAATATGTCCGTATCTATCGTGAAGTCCGTCATAACTTGTGACACCCCCCTATCGGCTTTCATCAGGAATGATTCGCTTGTTTTGAAAGCGACAGATCCTGTGAAAGAAGGTAACGTGACACTTCAATTCAACTCAAACGGGAAATTGGTCACTCATGACTTGGCCGTATCGACAAGTGGAGACGTGACCTCCAATGAAAATATGGAACCAACGGAAGACATACGGGTTTTCTTATCAGGGAATAATCTTTCGGTTGTCGGAGAAAATATACAGAAGATCAAGATTTATTCCCAAACAGGCGCGAAAGTTTTGGAACGGATGTTGGCCTCAGGCGATGCGGTCCCGGTCGGACATCTGACTTCGGGCGTATATATAATTTGTGTAGAGCAATCGAACGACAGGATAACAAGGAAGATTTTACTGCCATAATATGAATAAAAAAAGTCGGTCTCCTTTTCTCATCAAGGATTCCGGCTTTTTAAGTGTAAAAGGTTGCTCAAAATAGTAAAGATTTAATATTTTTGTACTTGTATTGGTTTATACATACCGTTCGGGGTGTATA
>ULQI01027259.1_pt1 | contig 12412 bp, 9 predicted proteins | sample 1954261 | NCBI WGS metagenome assembly ULQI01 (sample SAMEA4835650, study PRJEB28245) | human gut metagenome | biome: gut microbiome; material: fecal sample | place: Denmark | collected 2008 | reverse complement strand
AAAGGATCGTTTTTGCTATCAAAGTACAAATGTTAACACGTGTACATTATATATACGTGTACATAATGATAGTAAGAAGTAAGAACTGATATTTCAATTAACTGTATTATTAATATTAAAATTTAGATTATGAACAAGAGATTTTCTACTCTCGTTGCTGCGTTCGCAGCAATTGCTACTGTCTCTTATGCACAGATCGGTGACAAGTATGTGCATTTGAAGACCAGTTCTACTTACCTGACTTGGGATAAGGCTTCTTTGGCAGACTCTGTGGCACTTGGTAGTAAAGGTATTACTAAGGCGGATATGGACTCTGCTTTGTGGAAAGCCAATTTGGTTCGTGTCAATATGCCGGGTAATGACTCTATCTACACATTGACGAACAAAGCTACTCAGAAACAGCTTTCTTTCTCTGCTAAATTGAATGGCGCAGATAAATTCGGTACGGCTATTGCTGCTGGTATTAGCGAATTTAAAATTAAACATGGTACGGGTGGTTATAGTATTATCGGTACAACTACTGATGGCAAGTTGGTTGAGATGACTCAAACTTCCGGCTTGTTGATGGTTGATGGCAAAACTGACAAAGCTGGTACAACAGGTACGGCTGCTGTTTTCACAGTAGAAGCAGCTGAAGCAAATTATGATGTAACAAAAGCAGACCTTGCTCTGGTTCTTCCTTCATTCAAATTTGACTTTGCCGGTCGTGACGGTGGTCTTTTCACTGCTAATGAATTGATTCCGGTTCCTGTCGGTAACAAATTCCGCTTCCAGGTAGTTGGTCAGGAAAACAGCACGAAGGGTACAAAGAAGCCGCAGTATATTACAATCGATACTGTAATGGTGGGTACTGCCGCTTCTGTAAAAGCTGCTTCTTTCCAGTTGGATACAACTATTACTGTTACATCTTCTGCATATAAAGGTGCTTTGAATGAAGGTTTGCAGACATTTACTTTGAAAATGGACTTGGGTAACGATTCTATCGTTATGACAACTGATTCTATTGTTCGTTTCAATACAGCTGGCGAATTTGAAGTTGCAGATCATGGTGCTGGTTCAGGAGTTACTTATCTTGTAGGTTACAAGAGCTTTGATGGTAGTGCTAAGTTGGTTGTAGACTCTATCCAGATCAATGCTCCGCTTATCACAATCTCTAAAGGTACTCCGGTTAAACTGGCTGGTGGAACAGGTGTTTATTCTTTGCAGTTTAAAGGTACAGGCGGTAATGCAACTAATAATGATAAGTATTTGACTGGTACAAGTGATACTTATGCCGAAGCTGCTTCTGTATATGTTCCTTCTACTCAGTTCTATGTAAAGGAAAACGAAGATGGTACTTATTCTGCTCAGGCTCGTGATATTGTCTCTGCAACTGTTTCTTCAGGCGTTACCACAGGCTCTAATGGTGAAAGTTTAGCTGTTGTTGCTCCGGCACAACCGTTTACAAATCAACCTTTGTACGCAGTAGATGCAGCTAAGAGCATTTACACTACTGTTGGTGGTGATACTTTGGTATTCACAAAACTCGATGTAGATATGGCTAACAAGCACATCGGTTACAAGTACTATACAAAAGAAGAAATGGGTTACGGTGCTGTTAAGTTCAATCTGGCTTCTAAAGCTGCTGATGATATCTATTTGACTTTGGTTCAGGATTCTGTAATTGCTGGTGCTAAAGGTGCTGACAAAGCTGTTGAATTGCGTCTGATGGAAGGGGCTGATTTGGCTACTGTTGGTGATACTATTTATTATGGTGCTCAGGCTTTAGGTGATACATTGGTTCGTGTTGCTTATGCAATGGAAAAAGCTTATAATGCTGAAGGTCGATTTGCTTATGAAGGCGCTGTTGTAAAATTGACATCTTCTACTAACGGAGCTGTTAATGAAAATCAAAAACGTTTCTTCTTCGCAGAAAATCCTGTCGGTGGCTCTTATAAGGTGGTAGCTGCTAATGAAAATGCTGCTAAGATGGTTACAATGAATATCTCTAATCTTACTGTAACTTATGATAATCCGACTGCAAGTGTTGAAACTTACTTCAACATCGAAGGTGCTGAAGCTCCTGTCTATGCTAAGGTTGATGCAGGTCATTACAATGTAGTAAACGGTAGTGAAATGTTGACTGCTTCTGCTGGTATCGCTAAGATGTTGCGCGTAGGTGACGAACTGAAAGCTGCTGCTGATGATTCTGACTTCTCTCTGTATGTTGACTCTGCTTATGTGAATCGTGGCGATGACAATACAGAATATGGTTACTACATCTACAAAGGTGCAGAAGTTAAGAACGACACAATCGTTGGTAACGTTTTGGCTGCTAAGGGTGACTTCGTTGCAAACAATGCTACAGGCGACAGCGCAATCTTCCGTGGTGTAACTGTTGTTGCTGATACGATTGCTTATACTGGCGATCTGAAAGATGGCAAACAGAATAAATATAAAGTAAGAGATGCTAAGAATACTTCTCTTGTTGGCTTCAAAGTTGTTGACGGTGAAGGTTATGAAATCGTAGCTCTTAATACAAACAAGAGTTTGGCTGTAGTTAACGGTACGGTTATCTTCTCTAACACTGTTGCTCCTCAGGTATTTACTTTGGACGCTGCTGAAGCTCCTACTGCAAACGAAGGTGTTGAAGTATCTGAAGTGAAAGTGATCGCTACTGAAGGTGGTGTTCAGATCGTAGGCGCTACCGGTAAGAAAGTTGTTGTCAGCAACATTTTAGGCCAGGTAGTGGCTAACACAGTTATCACTTCCGACAACGCAACTATCGCTGCTCCTCAGGGTGTGGTTGTAGTAGCTGTTGAAGGCGAAGAAGCTGTTAAAGCTATTGTTAAGTAATTGGCAAATAGATTGTAAATGTGTCGCGTACATCAGTGCGCGGCACTTTCGAAATATTAAAATCAAATAATTCTAAGATTCATCGTGTGGTATTCCCGGAACACATCAGCTTTTACAGCTCTCCGTCCGGATCGACCAACTACCCCGCGAGGGCGAACAAGCGGTGAATATTAATACTAAAGTAATGAAATTAAAAAAAGTTCATCTGCTCTCCCTCTGTGAAGACCGAAGCAGACAAAAAACAATCCCCTGTAGTCAATGATTGCAGGGGATTCGTTTTTGCTGGAAAGAAATAGGAAAGATACTTGATCTTCCGTCCTTTATGACGATATATTTACCGTCGAAGTAACCAGGGTAACCGCATCAAAATTTTCCAATATGACGTTTTATCATATTGTTGAATAGGTATTAAATTGGCGAAATACGGTTCTTCATTTCACAAAAGCCCTCTCTTTTTTTAGCAGAAACAAGCAGATAATTCCGTAAACACCCCCATGTTGCCATCCCTTACATCCGGGTGTAGGGAGCCGGTACATCCGGGTGTAAAAGGGGGTAACATGGGGGTTCCGGTAACTAAAGTACCGTGCCGGACAATAAAAACTACCCGGTTTTACCTATTTTATACCCCTTTTTACATAAAATAATCGAGTGGTTTGCAGGGATGGGAATAGGGTATTTATTGTTTTTGTTATTTGTAATGTATTAATATACAGTTGTATATAAGCGGAGTGCCTATTTTTATCCAAATTGCCAGTGATAGGGGTGTGATACCGTAGTGATAGAGAAAACGGGCATATATCACAAATAAGACAAGTTGAATATCAATTGGTACAAAGAAATCAGTGATACAGTGACAGAGGAACTGGAAAACGATTTTGTGACACGCTTTATAAGAAGTGGTCATATGTCTTAAGCAACATCGAGATCATGGAACGATTATCCCAAGGACTGAATAATCAGATATTCCGCAATCCGGCTTACAGCATATGATACTTCTTCAACTCCTTCCTCAGTTCTAACGCTTTCCCCTCTGTGACCTTGTCCATCAATGCCCAAAAACGGTCACTGTGGTTCATCTCTATGGTGTGGCAAAGTTCGTGGAGGAGGACGTAGTCGATCAGGTGCCAGGGCAGGAGCATCAGAGAAAGAGAGAGATTGATGCTGCGACGTGGTGTGCAACTACCCCAATGGCTTTTGCTGTTGAAGATTTTTACATCCGTGCAGGTGAAGCCGTGCCGGGAGGCCAGGTCGAGCAACCGTGAAGGTAAGAGGCGGCGGGCCTCATGCCGGAGGGCTTGCTCAATGAAGTCTTTCAGGAGTTTTTGTACACGTTCGTCGGCGAAGTCGGTCTGCGAGGGACAGGCGATGTGCAGGACGCCATCGTCTAATTTCATATAGAAGTTAGCCCGGTCGGTACGGAAGACATGGAGGCGGAACGTTGCGGTTTGCATCTTCGTCTCATCTGTCAGGAGCGGGCGGGCGGGATGTTTGGCAAGGGCGGCAAGAAGTTTTTCCTTGTTTTCCCGGATAAAAGCGAGCATACGCGCTTCGTTTCCACCCGGAGGCATGGTAGCCGTAATCGTCCCTTTGGAGATTTTCAGTGTGTAACGGGTAGCACGGGGACTGGTGCGGAGGTGGATGGTTCCTAACTCTTTATCTTGTATCGTCTTTTCCATATCGTTCACAAAAGTAATATTTTCCAAGCAAACAATATATGCCCGGAATTGCTTATCTTTGTGCCCGAATAACGAAAATGAGTATAAACAATAAATAATTAAGCAATCATGAGCAAGAAAGCCCTTTTAATGATTCTTGACGGCTGGGGTATCGGCGATCAAGGTAAAGACGATGTAATCTTTAACACTCCCACTCCTTATTGGGACAGCCTGCTGGCCACTTATCCTCATTCACAGTTACAGGCAAGCGGTGAAAACGTAGGGTTGCCTGACGGACAAATGGGTAACTCTGAAGTCGGACACCTCAATATCGGGGCCGGACGTATCGTTTACCAGGATTTGGTGAAGATTAACCGTGCTTGTGCCGACAATAGCATCATGAAGAACCCTGAAATCGTTTCTGCCTTCTCTTATGCCAAAGAACATGGCAAAAATATCCATTTCATGGGGTTGACCTCCAACGGTGGCGTACACAGTTCTTTCGACCACCTGTTCAAACTTTGCGATATCTCCAAGGAATATGGAATCGACAATACTTTCATCCACTGCTTCATGGACGGTCGCGACACGGACCCGAAGAGCGGTAAAGGATTTATCGAACAACTGACGGCCCACTGTGCACAGTCTGCCGGAAAGATCGCATCCATCGTCGGTCGTTTCTATGCAATGGACCGCGACAAACGTTGGGAACGCGTGAAAGAAGCCTACGACCTGCTGGTTGAAGGCAAGGGCAAACAGGCTACCGACATGGTTCAGGCCATGCAGGAATCGTATGATGAAGGCGTGACCGACGAGTTTATCAAACCGATCAACAACGCTACAGTAGATGGTACGATCAAAGAAGGTGATGTCGTGATCTTTTTCAACTACCGCAACGACCGTGCAAAAGAATTGACTGTCGTGCTGACCCAGCAGGATATGCCGGAACAGGGTATGCACACGATCCCTGGTTTGCAGTATTACTGCATGACTCCGTACGATGCTTCTTTCAAAGGGGTCCATATCCTGTTCGACAAGGAAAACGTCCAGAACACATTGGGAGAATACCTGGCTGAAAACGGGAAAACACAGCTTCATATCGCCGAGACGGAGAAGTACGCTCATGTGACTTTCTTCTTTAACGGTGGTCGCGAAACTCCGTACAAAAATGAAGAACGTATCTTGGTTCCGAGTCCGAAAGTCGCCACTTACGACCTGAAGCCGGAAATGAGCGCTTACGAAGTGAAAGACAAGTTGGTTGAGGCTATCAATACGCAGAAGTTCGACTTCATCGTCGTGAACTATGCTAATGGTGATATGGTTGGCCATACCGGTATCTATAGTGCCATCGAAAAGGCCGTAACGGCTATCGACAACTGCGTGAAAGACACGGTCGAGGCTGCCAAAGCCAACGGCTATGAAGTAATCATCATCGCCGACCACGGTAATGCCGATCACGCGCTCAACGAAGACGGTACTCCCAACACGGCTCACTCCCTGAACCCGGTTCCTTTTGTATACGTGACAGAAAACAAAAATGCAAAAGTGGAAAACGGTGTCCTGGCCGATGTCGCTCCGTCTATCCTGCATATTTTGGGTATGGCACAGCCGGCTGATATGACAGGGCAGGACTTGATAAAGAATTAAAAATTAAAAAATAAGACTGGTGAATAATGTGATCCAGACTAAATCGTATGCGTTTGCTATTCGTATAGTGAACGCATACAAGTTTTTAACAAATGATCAAAAGGAGTATGTCTTATCAAAACAGATGTTGCGGAGCGGTACTGCTATAGGAGCATTGGTTGCAGAAGCACATCATGCGCAAAGTAGTGCTGATTTTCTTAATAAAATGAATGTTGCTTTGAAAGAAGCTAATGAAACATTTTATTGGCTCTCTTTATTGAGAGATACGGATTATTTAAGTGAACAGATTTATAAATCTATCTCGATTGATTGTAAGGAATTGATTGCTCTTTTGGTTAGCATAGTCAAGTCTGTAAAATCATCATTAGGGAGATAAGCATTTATTTTCTAATTTTCAATTTTTAATTTTCAATTTAAGAAGTGATTCAAATAGACAATACCCTAGTCAGCCTCGACGTTCTCGAACGCCAGTTCTTATGCGATCTGTCGCATTGCAAAGGTATTTGCTGTGTGGAAGGTGATTCCGGTGCACCCCTGCTGGAGGAAGAGGTGGGCGAACTGGAAAAAGCCCTTCCGGTTATCTGGGACGATCTGGCGCCGAAAGCTCAGGAGATCATCAAGAAACAAGGCGTTGCCTATATTGATGAAGAGGGAGACTTAGTGACTTCTATCGTAAACGGGAAAGACTGTGTTTTTACCTGTTATGATGCGGACGGAACTTGCAAGTGTGCGGTGGAGAAGGCCTATCGCGAAGGTAAGCTCTCTTTCTATAAACCGGTTTCCTGCCACCTTTACCCGATACGTGTGGAAAAGTACGATACGTTCGAAGCAGTTAATTATAATCGCTGGAGTATCTGCAAAGCCGCAGAGATACTGGGTAAGAAAGAAAAACTCCCGGTCTATAAGTTTCTGAAGGAACCGCTGGTCCGCCGTTTCGGAAAGGACTGGTACGAGGCTCTTGAGGAGATTGCCGGAGAGTGGGAGAAACAGAAGAACGAAGAGTGATTTAAGGCTAAACATAAAAGAGCCATGTATGCGGATGATGCATCATCTGGCGTACATGGCTCTTCGTATGTCTTTATATCCCGTTCTTAACTATTGCGTATCAAGTCGGCCGATTTGCCTTCCTCGTTCAGATAAGTTTCGATATGACGTTTCTTTTTGTCTTCGAGAATTTCATTGATGGCGATCAGGATGCCGGTCTCTTCCACCTCCCCGAACTCATGATTGATAGCGGTGCCGAATACACGCATCTTAGGGGAGAGGCTCATATAAGCATTGACCAACGGCGGCACATTGATGCCGAACTTGCGGACTTCTTGGTTCAAGACCTTGTAATTGTCCTTGAAGTTGTCATACTTGAAAAGCTCCTGCATTTTTTCTGGATCCGTGCCTGTTTCCAATGGGCAGATCGGAGTGATCAGTTTCTCTGGGTCGGGGAAGTGCATGTTCAGAAAATACAGGATCATGTTGCGGGCTTCGGAATTGTAGGTGTTATACATCGTTACCTTCCCGAAGTAATACTGCAAGCTGGGGTCCACCACGGAAAGAGCTCCCAGGCCATCCCAAAGATTGTCCAATACGAACAATCCTTTCGCACTGCCACTACGGGTCGACTGGTATTCCAGCGTTACGAACGAACGGCCCAGCTCGACCGTGTACGGTAAATATTCTTTATTGAACTTATCGGAGAAATTGAAAAGGTGGGAAGTTGCTAAAACAGGTTTGCCGGCTTTGTCGAATTTTACATCCGAACCGCAGAGGAAGCGGTAGCCGCCTAAAATCTGTTCGTCTTCAGGGCTCCATACGATAAGCTGGCGGTAAGCGTCGTCCATCGTATCGTATTCGTCGATATCGACCGGAAAGCCGGTCCCGCCTCCGTAATATCGGAAAGCGATTTCCCTGAGTCGCCCGATCTCCTGCATCACGTTGGGAGAGTCGTGGGCTGTGATAATGTATATCTCATTGTTGGATTTGTTGGTCCTCCTCAGCTTCTTGTCCCCGGTCAGTTCAGCTTTCAGGAGAGCACGGTCAATCGGTTTGATGATGTCTTGCATATAATAAAATCAATTATTTCTTTAGATTATAGACGATTTCCTTCACCCACTCAGCCCACTCAGCCGGTTTACGGCTACTGTCGAAAGTTTGCCAGGGAATCGGCTTCCCGAAATGGATGCTGTATGTCTTGTGCTTGCTTTTGAACATCTCGTCGGGCAGGTAGATCATTTCGTAATTCATCTTTATGCCCAAAGCTTTCCGCATGTTGGCGAGACGGTAGAAAAAATTGGAGTTACGTCCTTCGAAAAACACCGGTACGATGTCCCGCCGGTATTCCACGGCCTTTTGGATAAACGACTTCTTCCATTCGGTGTCCTGTATCTTCCCGTTTTGTTTGCGTGAGCATAAACCGGCGGGAAATGTGATGATCTGGTTGTCCGAAGCGTATGCCTTTTCGATTAGTTCGGCGTTCTTTTTCCCCTGCGCCCCATGTTTGTTGATAGGGACGAAGATCGACCTCAGGTTAGACAGGTAGAGCAGCAGGTCGTTCACCAGGTAGCGGATCTTCCCGTCGAAACGTCCGCCGATAATGGCCGACAGGCAAATCCCGTCCAGTCCGCCCAGCGGATGGTTGGAAGCGAATATGTACCGCCCTTCGGCAGGAATATTCTCTTCGTTTACCAGTTCCAGATTCAAGTCAAAATATCCGATCAACTCCTGCATGAACGCTACCCCGTCTTTATCGTGATACCGACGGAGGATCTCGTTCAGCTCATCCTGATGAACAGTACGGATCAGATAGTCAACCATAAAACCGGGAATCTTACGGGCAACCGAAGGCGCCTTTTGCCGTAATACCTGTTTGATGTCTATCTGTGTAATACCTTCTTGTATCATTTCACGTAACTCTTACGGGAGGCAAAGATAGAGTTAATAATTAAAAGTCAATGCTTTCGGGAAAAGTTTTTAAGTGTCGGCTACAACAATTCATGTTGTACAGCTGTTTTTACTAATTAGTACGGAACGTGCAAGATATGATGATACGTCTGTGAAAGGGATGTAAGGCGTTAGTTTAAAAATAGATAGAAAGAGAATTGCAATCCTTTGGTAATGCATTTTTAACATTTTAGGCATTCTGTTTTTACCTTTTTTGTGTAAATATTAAATTAAAAGGCGCGTTATTTGTGATATTAAAACGAGAGATTTATTGATATGAGGAAGTCTACGATTTGGTTGCTTGCGGTGGTGATGGCTTTTGCTTTTGCCGGTTTGCTTTTTTTGCAAGTAAAATATGTAAGTATCATACTCAAGAAAAGTAGCGAGCAGTTCAATGAAACAGTCAAACGATCGATGCACCAAGTCTCGAAAAATCTGGAGCTTGATGAAACGGCCCGGTATCTGGAAGAAGATCTCAGCCGTGACGAGGCCAACAATTACCTATACCAGAACGAACAGAGCAGTCTTGGCGGTGGAATCATCACTGAGAAAAAATACAAGATGCAGTTCACTAATGCCGATGGAACTGTAGAACATATCGAGTTTCATAGCGATATCCGGACACGCAAGTTTGAACCGCTTTCTTCGCTGGGCAGCAATAAAGTACCTAACAGCATCGTTAGTACGTCAAAAGATTTGCAGCAAACGCTGAAACGTCGTTATCAGTACCAAAGCGGGTTGTTTAACGAAGTGATCTTGAATATCTTGCATACGGCAAACCTGAAGCCGATCGAAGAAAGGATAGATTTTAAAAAGCTGAATAATTACTTAAAATCAGAATTTGTTAACAACGGATTGAACCTGCCGTTCGTCTTTGCTGTTATTAACAAAGACGGAAAGATCGTCTATCAGAACGGGGATATTCCTCCTGTATCAGACGTGATTCAACAGGTGCTGTTCCCCAACGATCCTCCTTCGAAGCAGAATTACCTGAAAGTGTATTTCCCGACGAAGGGTGATTATATTTCAAGTTCTGTAACATTTATCGTACCGTCAATCATCTTCTCGCTGATACTTTTGGTAACGTTTATCTTTACCATTTATATCGTGTTCCGTCAGAAGCGACTTTCGGAAATGAAGAATGACTTTATCAACAATATGACGCACGAACTGAAGACACCGGTTTCGACCATCTCGCTTGCCGCACAGATGCTGAAGGACTCGGACATCACGAAGAGCCCCGATGTGTTCAAGCATATCTCCGGGGTGATCAACGACGAGACGAAACGATTGGGCTTCCTGGTGGAAAAGGTGCTGCAAATGTCGCTGTTCGAACGCCAGAAAGCAGCCCTCAAGCTGAAGGAGGTGGATGCGAACGATTTGCTGGCAAGCGTTGCCAATACATTCGCCCTGAAAGTCGAGAAGTATGACGGCACGATCGACATCGACCTGCAGGCGGAAGATTCGGACATCTACGTGGATGAGATGCACATCACGAACGTACTGTTCAACCTGCTGGACAACGCCGTGAAGTATCGCCGCCTCGAAGTGCCGCTGACGCTGATGTGCCGCACCTGGAACGAGAACGGCAAGTTGTTGATATCGATCGAGGACAACGGCATCGGGATCAAGAAAGAATACCTCAAGAAAGTATTCGACCGCTTCTTCCGCGTGCCGACAGGAAACGTACACGACGTGAAAGGGTTCGGACTCGGACTTGCTTACGTCCGTAAAATAGTAGAGGACCATAAAGGTACGATACGTGCCGAAGTGGGAACCGGAAATGTAGGAACAAAATTTATTATTACTTTACCTCTTATAAAAAGTTAGTTATGGAAGAAAAACTAAAAATCTTCTTTTGCGAAGACGACGAAAACCTGGGTATGCTATTAAGAGAATACTTGCAGGCAAAAGGTTATGTGACTGACCTCTTCTCCGATGGAGAAGCCGGTTACAAAGGTTTCACCAAAGGCAAATATGACCTTTGCGTACTTGACGTGATGATGCCGAAAAAAGACGGCTTCACGCTGGCTCAGGAAATCCGTTCTATCAACCCTGATATCCCTGTTATCTTCCTTACGGCCAAGACTATGAAGGAAGATATCCTGGAAGGTTTCAAAATCGGTGCGGATGATTATCTGACGAAACCTTTCAGCATGGAAGAACTCTTGCTCCGTATCGAAGCGATCCTTCGCCGCGTGAAAGGCAAGAAAATGAAAGATATTCCTTTCTACAAGTTAGGAAACTTCTTGTTCGATACCCAGAAACAGACACTGGCTATCGGCGACAAGGTCACGAAGCTGACAACTAAGGAATGCGAACTTCTGAGTCTCCTTTGCGCACATGCAAATGAAATATTGGAACGTAATTATGCACTGAAGACAATCTGGGTAGACGATAACTACTTCAATGCCCGTAGCATGGATGTATATATCACGAAACTTCGCAAGCTGTTGAAGGATGATCCGGGAATCGAAATCATCAACATTCACGGTAAGGGCTACAAGCTGATCACTCCTTCCGGAGAAGAAGCAGCCCGTGAAGAAGGCATTCAGGTTCTTTAATCAGAGCTTAACAGGACGCAAACTACACGGACAAGCGCAGAGTAACGCAGATGTCATTATCTATAAAGGATAAGTCTGCGTTACTTTGCGCTTTTTCACTATATTTGTGTGCAATTAAATAACGATATGATGAACGATAGACCGCTTATTCTGATTACAAACGATGACGGCGTTGAAGCCAAGGGGATAAAAGAGCTCACCGAGTGCCTCCGGGACCTTGGGGACATTGTGGTTTTCGCTCCCGACGGGCCCCGTTCGGGAATGGCAAGCGCGATCACTTCGCTTGTGCCGATCAAGTATACATTGGTGAGGAAAGAAAAAGGACTGACGGTTTATAGCTGTACCGGGACTCCGGTCGATTGTGTGAAACTGGCCATCAACGAGGTGTTGGAGCGCAAGCCTGACCTGTTGGCCTCCGGGATCAATCATGGTGGCAATCATGCCATCTGCATCCAGTATTCCGGTACGATGGGGGCAGCTGCCGAAGGATGCGTGTTCGGTATTCCTTCGATGGGCGTGTCGCTCTTGGATCATCGTGCGGATGCCGACTTTGCCGAGAGCTGCCGTTTAGGGCGCATGCTTGCACGGCGGATCATAAAAGAAGGATTGCCGCATGGCACTTATCTGAACCTGAACGTTCCCAATGTCCCGAACGTAAAAGGGATGAAGGTATGCCGGCAGGCGGACGGGCGCTGGACCAATGAATTCAAACGGTCGGAAAACGCAGCGGGCGAACCTGTCTTCTGGCTTGCCGGTGCATTCGAGAATGCCAAGCCG
>ULQI01009441.1_pt1 | contig 12428 bp, 24 predicted proteins | sample 1954261 | NCBI WGS metagenome assembly ULQI01 (sample SAMEA4835650, study PRJEB28245) | human gut metagenome | biome: gut microbiome; material: fecal sample | place: Denmark | collected 2008 | reverse complement strand
AGATAGTGTTGTAAAGGGCGGTAAAGATTTTTTAATAAAAAATGATGCGGACAGAGCAGATGCAGGAGAGGAAAAGCTGGAAGATGTGCAGAAAGTTGACTTAAAAAAAGACATTAAACAAAATAAAAAGAACAATAAGCAGAAAAATAAAGATAAGCAAAAAAAATGTTTGTGGAAAAATATCGTATCAAAGTTAAAAGGTTTGATGCAGATTCCTAAAAAAATCGCAAATACATTTAAGAAAGTATCAGATGCCGTAAAAAAAATATTTGCAGCCGTAAGGAGCGGTAAGGAAAAAGCCGTTCTTGTAAAGGAGTTTGTCTTTGGCAGGGAGTGCCTTGATTTTGTTTGCGTTGTGAGGGATAATGTGTTACATTTATGGAGACATATAAAACCAAAGCTTTTAAGAATTGATATGACTATAGGTTTTGATGACCCGGCGGTGACGGGGCAGGTGCTCGGAGTTATAGCAGCATTCTGCGGTGCGGCAGGAATAATGCCGTGTGTCACACCTGATTTTGAAAAACGGGTATTTGAAAGTGATATAGAAATAAAAGGCAGGGTAACAGTATTTATCCTGCTTAAGATATTGATAAAAGTTTATTTTTGTGAAGAACTAAAAGAGTTTAAGAAAAGTTATAAGAGTATAAGGGAGGTATTATAATGGCAGATAACGGATTTAATTCAACAGTACAGGCATTGTTTAAGGGACTTGAAGGTTTTCTGACAACAAAAACGGTTGTCGGAGATGCAGTGAAATTTGATGATGGGACTATCATTCTTCCACTTGTCGATGTGACATTCGGTGCAGGTGCAGGAGCATTTTCAGGACATTCGGCTGACAAGGGAAAAACAGACGGGAAGAACAACGCTGGCGGCGGTATGGGTGGAAAGATACAGCCAAGTGCCATTCTTGTTATAAAAGACGGAGAGACAAAACTTGTAAATGTCAAAAATCAGGATGGAATGACAAAAATTCTTGATATGATACCGGGAGTCATAGATAAATATGCACCGTCAAAAAAGGGCAAAACTAAGAAAAATAAGGCAGATAAGGCTGCTTCGGGCGAAGAAAAACAGGCACAGGATATAGAAGATGTGGTAACGGATTATGTCGAAGAGGAATAAAAAAGCTTCATTGTAAAATGAAATGCGACAAGAGTTATTAAACTCTATCGCATTTCTTTTTTTATACCATAAAACGAGAAAATGCGTTGAGGTTTAACAACCTTGACGCATTTTTTAGTTGTTCTGAAAGGAGGGTAAGGCAATGCGTAAAGGAGATAAGCGATTAAAGTACGAAGATAGAAAAGAAATTGAAAAAATGAAGAATGACGGCGTAAGGGTCGTGGTCATTGCCGAAAAAATCGGAGTACACCGAGCCACAATTTACAATGAGTTAAAACGTGGCGGGACACCTTACAGAGCAGAAGTAGCACAAAAAACAATATAAGGAGAATATGAAGAATCAAAAAATAAAAGAAAAGGCTAGAGAGTTGGCGGATATGGTCGGCTCTTTGGTGGTAGATGAAAACCTGCCATTGGAAGTTATAGAAATGACCGCAGATATTTTAAAAGAGGATTGCGAGCAGATAAGACAGGCAGCAGTTGATATAGCGGAGGAAGAAAGGGCAATACGCCTTGAATATAGCACGGACACAACGAAAGGAGGGGCAGCATGGCGGGCAGCAGAACAGAGAAGCACACAGCGGTATACCGAAACGTGAAGCGGTGCGAGTTTCATAATATCGGGGATTATATCGTAGTGACAAGCATTATAGGCGGTACAACCTTTTGTGCGTTTTTCGATTCGGGATTACACACGGAAGAGAGTATAAAAAGGCGTGGAAGTATTAAGTTACATTCCATTTATGCCAAACATTAAAAACAGGAGGACAAGGAAGAATGAACGCAGTAGACCACAACAATGTAGTGATTTTTGATGATAGAGGGATTCCGTCTATCATGTGCAGATTCGCAAGACCAAAGGATGCCGAAGAGGTCCCGGCAGTATTCAAAATCGGGGATAAGGTGGCGGATGCTATTTACATATCAAAGTACCCGAATATCGTAATTGACGGCAGAGCCTACAGTATGCCAATGGCAGACCCAACCGTAAATATCACATTTGACGAAGCGGTACAGGCTTGCAGATGCAAAGGGTTAGGTTGGCATCTTATGACCGCCGTAGAGTATGAATACCTGTTAAATCAGAGTAGGGGAAAAGGCACAATGCCACACGGTAACACCGATTGGGGCAAGGACTATTACCACAAGGATGAACAGGGCAAAGTAAGCAATCTTGGACGGACATATACAGGTACAGGACCGGTTACATGGAATCACGACCATACACCTTATGGAGTATCAGACCTTAACGGTAATGTATGGGAATGGTTGGCAGGATTAAGAATTAAGGACGGAGTAATAGAGTTTATCCCGGACAATAAAGCAGCATCCCCATATTGTGACCTGTCAAAGGATAGTACCGAATGGCAGCAGGCGGAAACATCCAAGGGACCGGTAAGGGCAAATGTGGAATGTGGAGAAATTACAATTACGGATACCGTGGCAGCAGATGATTACACGCCGGATTATGACGGAGTAAGAATTGATGAATTAGAGGTTGTGTTATCGGAAGTTCCACAGGTGCTTAAAGATTTGGGAATTATCCCGGATAAAAGAGCAGAGGAAGAGGGAAAGACCTATGTATACTTTGATGCCACCGAGGGCGAATATTTGCCTTTCCGTGGGTCGGCGTTCGACAATACTTCCCATTCGGGTCCGTCCGCTCTCTACTTGAATAACCCTCGTTCCTTCTCGTTCGTCAGCATTGGTTTCCGCTCCGCTTTTTATGAGGTAAACGGAAAACTGATTACTGAATAACTGTTAAGGGGTGCGGTAGCACCCCTGTACTTGAAAGGCGGAAATTATGAAACGAAGCGAATTAGAAAAGCACATAGGTAAGAGTGTGGAAGTGAAACTATTTGACGGCGATACAATGCAGGGAGTTTTAAGGAAAACAGGAACGGAAGAGGTAAAAAACGACCCAAACCTTTACTTGAAAGGCGGGTATTACTTTTTATCTCATAAGGATACTTATGTATGTAAATCCTGTTTATTCCGGGTATCCCATATCAAGAGCCTAAAGGTGCTACAGGAGGGATAAAGTGAAGCCAATAAAAAGAAAGTACAAGCCTACAATCGTATGCGATAAGTGCCATAAATCCATAGGAAAGATAAAACCGAGTTATAAAAAAGTCAGGGAAATCGAATACAGGTATTGGCGTTGTAGGCATTGCAGTACCGTATATGTCATATCTGCCACGGATGCAGAGTTAAGGAAAAAGATACAGGAATACCAAGAGTTTGTAGACCAGTACAAAGACAAGGAAATGCCACAAGAGGAAATGCAAAAGGCACAGCTTATATTACAGACCAATGTAGAGCGTAGCCGTGAGATTAAAGAGCAGTACCCTCTTACGCTAAAACCTTGGGAAAGGTAAGGCAATGAAGTACAGAGGATTGACATACAACAGGGAAAAAGAATCTTACGAGTGGGTCTACGGTCTGCCGTCCTACGGATATGCAACGGATGAAGTGGCGGAGATTGGCACGGTCTACGGAGATTTTAGAGAAATATTCCCGGACACCTTGGGAGAACAGACACCCTACAGGGACAAGAACGGCAAAGAGATTTATACAGGCGATATTGTAGCCTTGGAAGTGGACGGACAGATAAGAGAATTTGTAGTAGACAAGGCAACAGTTGACAGGGAATATAATACGCTTCCGAACTTTGAGGGCGATACCGTAAAGGTTAGGCTTGCGGATGTGGTTATATTCCGTTGGATTGACCCCGAGGGTGTGATACATCAGCTTTTGCCGTGTGTGAATGAAGCAGGAGTATCCGACACGGCATTTATGGAGATTATCGGCACGGTTGCGGAAAGAGGGGTACAGGAAAGTGAGAGCAAAGGCAAAAAGCAGTAGTACACCGTATCCAATATGGGTAGAGGGCGAATATATAACAGAACCGCCCATAAGACCGAGCGACGGGGCAATACGCCCCGTAGGTCATTACATAGATAAAGGCGGTTATCCGGGTGCAAATGTGTATGAGGTAGATATAAATACCATGTGCAGACAGACGGATGCAGCCGACAGATTCGGGAAACCGATTTATGAGCAGGATATATTGCTTTATGAAACGGCGGAAGAAATAGGCTATTTCATAGTGCAGGACTTGGAAACAACGGTAGACATAGTAAACGGCGAGATTATAGAGGTCGGGGATTTGGATACCGAGAACATAAAGAACATTGGAAGTATGGTAGATTATTCGGATTTTGTAGAGGGTATCAGATACCACGCAGATAACGGCTTGGAGATACCATATATTCCTTGTTTGGACGTACAAGTAACGGCATTACCGTACTTTAAACTCAAATGTTTAAAATGCGGTCAAATATCACTTAGTTGTGCGTATATGGCAAAACATAAAGGTTGTGGAGGATATTACACGGTAGATTTTGCAACCAAGATTTACAGGGAAAGAGCAAAAGAAAAGGAACTTGCATAGTGGCTTATGCAAGTTCCCTGTTACCGCCTTATAGCGATAATTACACCTATTCAAATTATACTATAAGGCTTGCACAAAGTCAATAAAAAAGCCTTGAAATCACACGCCAAAAGGCTATAAATGAGGGCGTGTTGAGGACCTTGTATGGGGTATTAACATCTAGGACATTCATAAAATTATATACTTATATAAGACTATACTTGTATAAGTATATGGTTTAGTAGGTGTACCCTTATGGACTTGTAGTATAAGGAGAATAAACGGTATGGCAAAGAAGAGAAAGAACTTTATCCGTGAGAAGAGAATATATTGCGGAGAGGAATACTTGGAGGTTGATATAGTAGCAGTTACGAATATGCCGGAAGCAGGTAAGGGAAAAAAGGGTAAATCCTCACCGGCTCAAAAAAGCCTTAATGACAAGAGGAGTAAGAGAAGATTCGTACAGACTGCCAATACCAATTTTGGTACAAATGATTTTCATATATCAGCCACATACAACAATGAACATTTGCCTATGTCCTTGGAGGAAGCGGAAAAAAATGTGCATAACTATTTAGACCGCATCAAAAGGAAAATGAAGAAGGAAACAGGCGAGGATTTAAAGTATATGCTTGTTACCGAATACACCCCGGAAGAGGAAGAGGGGCAGCTTACATTACAGGGGATTGATACGGATGATAAGACAACAAAAGCCGTAAGAATCCACCACCATATCATCATAAACAGCGGAGGGTTAGACCGTGACGATTTAGAGTTAATGTGGAGTACCACAAGGATAAATTGGAAAAAGGCAAACGACCCGGAATACAGAGCCAAGGTAGATTATTACGGTTTCGTGAACTGTGACAGATTGCAGCCGAACGAAAACGGATTAGAGGGCATAGTAAATTACATAAACAAGCGTAAAAAAGGCTGCAAAAAATGGTCTACATCAATGAACCTTAAAAAGCCAAAGGTAAAGAAAAACGACCATAAATGGAGTTTTAGAAAACTCCGAGAGTACGCAAAGACCCCGGAAGATAAGGAGATATGGAGAAAGTTATATAAGGGGTATGAGCCTACCAAGATAGATTTTGAATACAACGACTATACGGGGTGGAATTGCTACCTACGATTGCGGAAAGTGAGGGATTAAAATGATTGCAACTATTGATTTTGAAACAACAGGATTAAAGGCAGGAGAGGACGAGGTATTACAGGTATCAATTATTGATGAAAATTATAATGTCCTGCTTAATGCTTATTGCAGACCGAACAATAAAGACAGTTGGGAGGATGCACAGGCAGTACACGGCATTACGCCACTTATGGTAGCCAATGAGTTACCGTTTGAAAGATATGTACCTACGGTACTTGAAATTCTAAGCAAGGCGGACAAGGTAATAGCCTATAATGCAGCGTTTGAAGATAGTTACCTAAAGGCATACGGAATAGAGGTAGACCCGGAAAAATGGATTGACCCTATGATTATGTTTGCAGAAATCTACGGAGAATGGAACGAACGCAGAGGTAGTTACAAGTGGCAGAGCCTTACCAAGTGTGCAACATACTACGGTTACGAGTTTAAGGCACACGATTCCTTAGAGGATGTAAAAGCGACCCTGTACGCATATAAAAAGATGCGTGAAAAAGAAACATTAAGGGAAGTATCCGTAAGAGGTTAGGAGGTGGCTATATGCTGATATTACCGATTAAGGGTAAATGGTTCAATATGATTCTTTCCGGGGATAAACAGGAGGAATACAGAGAGATAAAACCGTATTATACAACGAGGTTTAAGAAAATATTTGAAATGTACCCAAACTCAAATATTCCTACAGGACTTGATAAACAGTTAATAAGATTCAGAAACGGATACGGCAACAGTAGACCACAGTTTACTGCCGTATGTTCATTGGATATTAAGACAGGTAAGGAAGAATGGGGAGCAGAACCCGGAACGGAATACTACACGCTACACATACACGAAATCAAAGAAAGGAAAGATTGTTAAATGCAGCAGGCGATATTTACGGCACATTGCCCTTATGAGTTAGGCGATATTGTAGAGGTTGCAATAATTGAGGGAATGGCTATTACAGGGTATCCGAGAAGATTAGGCACGGCAGAAATGCAGATAACGGATATTATCACGGAACACAGCTTAAAGAATGGCACGGTATCATTTATTTACGAATTGGACGGTAAAAAGCGTATGCGGTTGATACCGTGGAATGAATTAACGAAAAGGAGCGAAAAACATTGATAAATCAAGGAATTGTGACCAATTCGGACACGGAAAAAGAATTAAAGAAGTGGCAGCAGGCAAGAGCCACGGCAGTAGATGAAGATAAATTAAAGCAGCAGTATAAAAACAGGCTCAACAATGCACAGGGGCAGCACTTTGAAAGAGAGATTTTAGCCGGGTGCAGAATGTACGAGAGCCACGGTATAGCAACCATTGATAAAACACCCGAACCGTTCAGAGTGACAAGCAAGAACCACAGGACAGGAGAATTTACAGGGCGTTTCAGTACACACGCACAACCCGACTTTCAAGGGACCTTATACGGTGGGCGTTCGATAATGTTTGAAGCCAAGAGGACAAGCAAAGACAGGATAACCCGAAATGTGCTTACAGATACGCAAATGGACGTATTGGAAAAGCATAGCCGATTAGGGGCGTTATGTGGGGTGTGCATCTGTATACAGGATGATTTTTTCTTTATTCCTTGGAATGTATGGCGTGATATGAAAGAAATGTACGGCAGGCAGTACCTAAAGCCGGATGATATAGAGGAATACAAAGTTAAGTTTGACGGTGCGGTACATTTCTTGATGCACACCGAGGAATTGAAAGGAGCATACGAAAATGCAGAGCGAAAAAGATAAAATTATGGAACTGTTGACAATTACAGAGGTTAAAAAGGGCGGAGAGGTAATATTTACAGACCGTTCAATAGAAATCTTACAGGAGTTAGGGCAGCAGTACAAAGAAACACCGCTTTTTAAGAAATCAAGACAGGATAACCCGGATTGGGAGGGGGATGCCAACGCAGGTTTATTATTCGTGTATATGTGCGAAAGATTGACGGAAGCACCAAGCAGAATACATACAATGATAGTTTGTAAGTTAATGATTCCTCTAATTTGGGAGAGGTTGGAAAAGGAGTTGCAGGACACGGCAGCAGTAGCGGATAAGAAGATTGAAGAGGATACGACACAGGGAGGGTTATTAAGTGCGACTTAACGGAATTGTAGGGGCAGAGATTCCGTATTACAAGATGATGAATAAAGCAATGCCAGGACCGGCAAAGGACACCAAGAGGAAACCGAAGAACGGCAGACTTACGGAGATTGACCCAAAGACCAATAAACCGAGATTAAAAAGCGGTGTGCCGATAAGCCGGGCGGTAGAAGTCCTTTATATGTTTGAAAATACGGACGTATTGCCTTATCAGATTGAGGAAATGAAAGTAACCATAAGCAACCTACAGACAAGGGTTAAAAAGTTGGAGGATTGGCAGGAATGAAAACAATAATAACAGCAATCTTAATTATCGTTGCCGTGGCAGCAGTAATATTTATTCTTCCGTTCGCTATCATGTTTCTCTCTTATGTATTCGGTATTGATATGGACGAGAACGGCGAATTGCATGAATGTATCGGGTGTCCGTATGGAAATTGCCCCGATTGCGAAAAGGATTGCAAAATATACAAAAGGTATCAAAAAAGATTAGCAAGAATGGAAGAGGACAAAGAACAGGAAAGATACTTACAGGAATACGCCAAGAGAAAGCAGGAGAAGAAAAACAGAAAGGAGGGCAAGCGTTGAAACAATTAACACTAGGTAGCCTGTTTGACGGTATCGGTGGTTTCTGCTATGCAGCAGGCATACCGAGCGGGATAGATACAGGATGCACCATTAAACCGTTATGGGCCGCAGAGGTAGAACAGAATTGCATAGACATAACGAGATACCGCTTTAAGGATGTAATGCACGTTGGAAGCGTGATAGACCTAAAAGGAAACGAGATACAGCCTGTAGATATAATCACATTCGGAAGTCCTTGCCAAGATTTAAGCATTGCAGGAAAGAGAAAAGGACTTAAAGGAAATCGTTCCGGGTTATTCATGCACGCAATAAGAATTATAAGAGAAATGAGGGAAGCAACAAATGGAAAATATCCAACTTTCATTATTTGGGAGAACGTACCCGGAGCTTTTTCAAGTAACAACGGAGAGGATTTTAGAGCCGTGCTTAAAGAAATCACAAACGCCAATATTCCAATGCCTGCAAGTGGCAAATGGGCAACCGCAGGAATGGTTAGAGGGGGAGAAGTTGACACAGCTTGGAGAATCCTTGACGCTCAATATTGGGGAGTACCCCAACGTAGAAAACGAATCTACCTTATCGGAGATTTTGGAGGACAACGTGCCGGAGAAATATTATTTAAGTCCGAAAGCGTGCTTGGGTATACTCCGAAGAGCAAAGAACAAAGGGCGGAAACTGCCGGACAATCTACGAATAGCCTTAGAGCAGAAAGTAGCCGACGGGGGGAGGTTTTAGGTCTTGATTTTGCACACGCCGACAGCGTGGTAAGGACCTACAAAGATATTACCCCAACCTTAGTACAGAATATGGGGCGTGGCGGAGGTCAAACGCCTTGCATCATGTACGAAGAGAAACGAAGCGTAATACCTTTAAGGGATGAAGTTACAAGAAATAAGGCAAGCAACGGATTAGGCGTTGGAAAGGTCGGGGGACCTTGCCCGACACTCACAACGGCAGATATTCACAGCGTATTTTACGAAGCATACCAACACCACGGATACAGGGAGAGCGATACAAGCGGAACATTAACCGCAGGACAGAATAATACCGTAAGGGGAGATACCCCATTGATTGTAACCGATAAGAAAGCCTTTGAAGAGAATCAGCACGGAGGATACAGGGAAACACAGATTAACGGCACTTTAAGGGCAGCGAGGGGGGTCTTACGGCGGAGGGTCGGAAACTCTGATAACAGAGAATACCAAGACAAAGGGGAATATCCCTAGCACTCCGAAGAAAAGCATTAAAGACCTGTTGAAGAAAGCAACACAGAAAGTTGTATACATAATCCGCAGGCTTACACCTGTTGAGGGAGAACGATTACAGGGATACCCGGACGATTGGACGAAATACGGAGCAGGCGGAAATATAATAGCCGATACGGCACGATACAGGGCAATAGGTAACAGTATATGCGTATATTGTGCGGAAAGGGTGTATTTAGGCATAATACGAATCCTACAGGAGGAAGAAGATGAAAGAAAAGACGAGAGCCTTTTATAAGGCGGTATTTAAGTATTGGTGGCATGAAAGAGTATTGAAGTTCTTTAGAAAATAGGAGTTGGTACACATGAAGAAATGTAGCTTATGCGGAGAAAAGGCATTGGAGGGCATAGAGATATGCCCGGAATGTCTGAAAAAGGCAGCAGTTGACCCAAAACAGATAAAGAGGTTACGGCAGATAAGCAACATATTAAGCATAACGGCAGATACAGACACAAATATAAAAGCCTGTATGCAGAGCATAACGGAGATAGCGGACGATTTGGAAAGGGGCAGTTATGGCAAAGAAGAGAAGAAACAGGAAAGCAATACCATTCCAACAGGAAAGGACATTGACATATAACAAGGCAAAGCCGAACCGACAGGCAAGAAGATTAGGGATTAAACCCGAAGAACCAAAGAGAGAAGAGAAAAAGACGGTAAGCAAGGCAGCAGTATTAAGCCAAAAGGCGAAACAGGCAAGAGAAGCACAAAGAAGAATCACACCGCCGGGAATGACATACGGAGAATATATGGAGTATCTGAAAGACAAAAGGCAGCAGTTGGAAGAGAAGAAAAAGAACATACAGGAATAATACTTATATAAGTATACAAGTTGCACAAAAGATAGATGTACTTATATAAGTATATTTGTTAATTATCCCGGGTTGTAAATATACTTATATAAGTATATAATAAAATCATCAAAGGAAAGCAAAATGGAGGTAAGAAACAATGGTAGAAATTAAAGGGTTTGATAAGGCATACAACGGAATGTTAGCACAGGAAACAATAAAGCGGATTCACAAAGAGCATATCAGCAAAAGAGTAAAAGAACTTACAACACAGGGCATAGATAAAGAAGTAGCTAAGGCAATGGCACAGGCAGGATTGTAAGAGGTGGCGGATATGAATAATTTATACATTGATAAATTAAAAGTGGATTTTTACAGAAGTGCAAGCAATGTAAATGATTATGCACAGAAAAAAGATAATAACAGGAATCACGCAAATTACGGAAGTGCAAGCACGATAGCAGCGATTTTAACAGATTTTGGGTGCAAGGTGCGACTTCATGCATGGGAGGATAACGGATATTTAAAAATCTCTTTTATACAGGTTGATGATTGGAAAATAGAATTTTATAACGGCAAAATAGAATTTTATAACGGCAAATAGCCGAAACGGTAAGGGGCAATCGCCCCGAGCCGTCAAGACAGGTCGGCAACCTGTTTTCTGACGAGGGCAAGCCAATAGCCGTAGCAGGGATAGAGTGAAAAAATAGCAGTGGGTACGCCAACTAGAGAGCGTGCAGTAAGTCAACAGGTTTTTAGTAATTTTTTAATGCGAAAAATTGCAACGCCTATCATATAGCCGGGAAAGGCGGTGGATATATGCCAAGAAGTCCACCATAAAACAGGCTTGCACGCTTTATAGAGTGCCTAAAGCCATTTAGAGATTGTATAAAGTGTGCAATAGCACACGGCGAAGAATAAAAACACAGGAGGTAAAGATAAATGAAAACTATTGCAATTATTAACATGAAAGGCGGATGTGCCAAGACAACAACAAGTGTAAACATGGGTTATATCTTGGCAGAGGATTACGACAAAAAGGTATTGATTATTGACAACGACAAGCAGGGCAATTTATCCAAGGCGTGCGGTGTATGGAATGATGAAGCACCGAGTTTTGCGGATGTACTCACAGGAGATAAGACATTAACGGATGTAATGCAGCTTGGAGCGAATGGAAACATTGCGGTAGTACCTGCCAATATGACACTTTTAACCGCAAACCTTGAGGTAATCAAGAATGAAGAAATAGACCAGGTAACAATATTGTCTAAGGAATTGGAAAAGGTAAAAGATGTATTTGATTACTGCATTATTGATTGTCCGCCGGATATAAATATATCTGTTATCAATGCCTTAGTGGCAGCAGACGAGGTTATCATACCGATTAAGATTGACGGTTACGCATTTGACGGTATGAAAGAGTTAGAGGAACAGATAAACAATGCAAAGCAGCTTAACCCCAAGTTGAAGTTTAGAGGATGCCTTGTAACAATGTTTTACAACCGTGATGTATGCAGACAGGGAGAGGAATACTTGCAGAATCAGAGATACCCGGTATTCAGAACACACATTAGAAGAACGGAAAAGGCAGACGAGGTTACATTTACTACGCAAAGTCTTATGCAATATTCTCCGAGGTCGGGAGCAGCAAGAGATTATAAGACATTCGTTAAGGAGTATTTGGAGGGATAGAATGGTATACAGAAACAAGGAGGGATATGCTGACCCCACAGCCGGGGCAGCAATTCACGAAGCAGAACCAAAGGCAAAGAAAAAGGAATACAACCCGGAAGTAACAAACCTTGTAAGTGTATTAAAACAGATGATAGATATTGCAGGGTATGAAATGGTTAGGCGTATCGTATTGAGGGATAAGGACACAGGAAAGGAGTATAGGTAAGAGTGAGCAAGACAGATATATCAAACGGAGTAAAGGATACTATGTGGCACTTCCTTATGCAGGGAACACATA
>ULQI01017516.1_pt1 | contig 12521 bp, 17 predicted proteins | sample 1954261 | NCBI WGS metagenome assembly ULQI01 (sample SAMEA4835650, study PRJEB28245) | human gut metagenome | biome: gut microbiome; material: fecal sample | place: Denmark | collected 2008 | reverse complement strand
GAGCCACGAAGTCAAGGGCGCGAAGCGTTCATTTTACCCTTGACGGAGTTCCAGCGAGGTGTGGTAAGCTATGCCAAGAAAAAAACAAATAGTTTTAGTTTGAGGAACGCCCGAATGGGCTTCCGAAAACTCACTCCTTTCAGCTTCAATCAGCCCCGAAGAAACAAAAATAGCCATGTCAAGAGCGGTTTCAACCGTTTATATACTCTTGATATGGCTATTAGTTTTGAGGGGCTGTACTACTGTATGTTAAGAATTTTGCATAACTCGTTATTATCGGACGTTGCTTGCAACGTGCGAAGCGAACGGATAATAACAGTTATGTAAAATTCGTATTTTAAACTTCGCAAACAGAATCAGCGGAGCGGTTCAATGAAAGCTCCGAGAAGTCCGTTAGGCTTCGAGGGCTTACCGTTTTCAGCTTTAATTCTTTATTCGTATTATTTGCCGAGAGCTGTTCTCGCTGGCGAATAATACGGTTTCCGAGCAAAGCGAGGAAACGTTCCTTCTTCATATTGGTTAATATCGACACCGTATAACGCTACGGGTTATCGTTGTTACCGTAGGCTCTATTGTTGCCGAAGGCTAAAGTCAACGTACCGGGAGCTATATTATTCAATTACAAGTTACTAATAATATATAGGTGCCGCCCGCAAATTTTATAATTTTTGAATCCCTATATGATTTTTTAATAATATTTCCTATATAATAAAAACGCACCCGTACCCATTCGAGGGTTGGATGCGTTTTTTCTATTACAAATTTATTTATTTAAAAAGTATACGTTGCCTGTACGTTAAAGCTGCCGCCCTGACGCTCTCCTGTGTAGCCGCGCATATTAAGGTCAAAGCTCCACGGGCTGTCGGGTGTGGGCTGGTAGTTAAAGCCTACTTCCGCCATTACACTGCTTCCCTGTAAGCTCTGCGTATCTGCCCGCAGTCCCTGCGCCGTCATATCTGCGTCGCCGTTAAACTCGTACTCATAAGCCAAGCCATAATAAGTGCTGAACTTATTTTCCTTATTACTTGTAATACGCGCGCCAACACGCAAACGGTCACTGGTAATGCTGTCAAAATCGAATTTATCGTCTGCAATGGTTACGCTGTCGCCTTCGGTATAGGTATGGAAGAACTTACCGTATATATCGAGGTCGCTGCTGTCGCTCAGACTGATGATTTTACCAACGCCAATGTGCGCGCCGTAGTAAGCACTTTCTGTTTCATAGCCGTAACTGCCGTTAACATCTCGCATGGCGTTATCGAGTTCGTTTTTAAGCATACCTGCACGGAGGCTTCCTTCGGTGTAAACGCCGTTTTTATTCTCGTACCTTGCCGCAATGCCGCCGCCGTTGTAAACCATGCTGCCGTCACCGCGGAAGAACTCATTATTGAAGCTGTTGTAAGTGCGGTAATTGCCGCTGCCGTTTTCGTAGAATACGCCCCAGCTGAACTCACTGCCGTTATCGAACTTATCCGCATTGCCTACGCCGACAATCGTACTCCAGCCGTTAATTTTAATATCGTCTGCAACATCATACTTACTGCGGTTGCCGTGTACGGCGGCAAAGGTTTTAACGCCGTAGTTATCGTCACGGCTTATGGTGTCTAAACTATCGCTGATTAAATCCGTGCCCTGATTTACAAACGCTGCGGAAGCCGCACGGGTTTGGGCGGCACTTACTGCCTGGCTGCTTAATTTTATGCTGTCAATATTAAATGTTACAACGTTTCCGTTAACACTGGTACTGCCAAGCCCTTCGCGCGCAACGCCTGCGGTAAAGGTATCCGTAACATTACCTTCCGTCAAGCCAAGGTCATTACCTTTTTCGCTTTCAATAAGCTTCATTGATTCGCCAACGTTAATATTGCTTCCGCCTGCAATGTGAATGGTATCAATTTTGGTATTTGTAAGGTCACCTGTTGTAATTTTAAGTACGGGTTTATTTTCATTCCAGTTGATATTTTTAAAAGCAATATCGTTGAAGTTTTTAACAGATTGCGTACTGCCGCTCCAGCCGTCAATGGTAAGAGTGTTGCCGGTATCGGTGGTTTGGTTACTGCCATACAGATTAGCATTTTCAATATTGGCAGAACCGCTAATAATGATTTCGTTGTTATTAGCTATGCCCAGCTCTACATAGCCGCCGTAAACATCACCTGATACAGAGCCGCCGCTGATGTTAACGGTGTTATCATAAGCTTCGCAGCTGATTGATTGGTCGTAGCTGTATGAATAGCCGCCGTAAACGTCGCCTTCAACAGAACCGCCGCTGATGTTAACGGTGTTATTATAAGCTTCGCCGCTGTATGACCTGCCGCCGCAAACGTCGCCTGTTACATTAGCAATGCCGCTGATGTTAACGGTGTTGTCATAAACTTCACCGTTACCTGAATAGCCGCCGCGAACATCGCCTACAGAACCGCCGCTGATGTTAACGGTGTTGTTATAAGCTTCGCCGCTGTATGACCTGCCGCCGTAAACGTCGCCTGTTACATTAGCAATGCCATTGATACTTACGTTGCCGCCGCTGGCATCATCGTTGTAATAAAATTCGCCAACGCCGTAAACATTCTTGTCAATTATACCTCCGGTAATGGTTATAGGTATACCGTTGCCGTAAACATTATCAAATTTTCCGTTAACTATTGTACCATCCTCTGGTGCGTTAAAATTATCCGCTGCCGCTACGGGTGTAGCCGCATATAAACCAAGACTGCCTGCCGCCATTACCGCTGCTAAAACTTTATAAGTTAAACTTTTGCGCATAATAAAACCTCCTCCCATTTAAAAATCTTAACGGAAAGGACGATAAAAAGCGGTATATATAACGCTTAATTCCCTTCCAAAAAGACACATTGTAATATAGCTTTTTTTAAAATAATTATACCATATTAAAGCGGACAATATAAGTTAACTTTGTTTGTATTATTTACAATTATTATACGTTTTTTCATTTATCTTCTAAAAATAAAAGAATGAGTACCATAATGGTTTCAAAAGCAATCATCATAGATAGTGCTTCGTATACTTACTGAATAACTTTTCAGCTTCATTCTACTTATTATATGCTTAATAAGCATTAGACTTTTTGCATTTTCCACGATATTATATATTTGATGTGATTAGACAAGTTAATAATGAAGAAGAAATACCGTTTTAATGGAATGAACTATAATCGTGCTCCCATACGGGCTGGAGCATTGTTACCAACACCATTGAAACGGTTTTTGTTTTTCTCTGAAAGGATGTGATTCCATTGGTTTAATACGATTGCTGACCTGAAAATTGATACGGATTGAATAGCTCCGAGTTACTTTTCGGGCCAGCGGGGGTGCTGTTAAAAGTCCCGTCCATTAATAACAGTCCCGTGCCTACTAACATTGTGGTTGCGCCATAGCCTGCTATCGCCTTTAAGGCGTTCTTCGGTGCATTTTTAACGTTATATATGGCTCTGCGCTTTAATCTGTCTTTACGCCCATACAGTGCTTCGGTGAGGTTTTTCTCTGCATAATCTGTCGGGAACAGCTCCATATTGTTTTTATCCAAATTAACTGTATTAAGCGTTGGCTTGCTTCCGTCATACTTGGCAATATCACTAAACGCAGTTTTAACTCCTTGGTTCTCCGTATTAGTCGGTTTAGCTTTAACAGCTTCTGTCCGTTGATTCACCGTTTCTTTTACTGGTGCTTCGGTTTTAGCTTCCGTTGCTGGTACTGTTTTCGGTGTAGCTTGCTGTTTTGGAGCTTCCACGTGTTTAACGGTTTCTGTTGCCGTTGGTTTAGCTTCTACTGTTGGAGCTGCTTCCACTGGCTTCGGTGTATCTGCTACGGGTTTTGTTACTTCTAATGGCTTTGTAGGTTCTGCCGTTGCTGTATGCGTTGGTTTCGGGTTCTGCGCTGTTATATCAGCTTGTACAGCGTTCGTGTTTAATTGTTGCCTATTTGGCTTCGGTTTAGGCGTATATTCCTTTGGTTCGGATTTTACAGCTATTTTCCGTTTAAAGTCCGCTTCAAGTTTAGCAAACTCTTTTCCACGGGCTACGTATGCTTCGTTTCTTACCGCTTCGTCGGGAATATCGGCTATCCCAGCGTATTTGTTGAAGATTTTTCTGCGCCCAGCTTCGTGTTCCCCTGCGAGGTCTTGGAACGGTGCTTCATTGATTTTGTTTAGCTTACTCATTTCAGCTCTCATTGAATCGTAAGCACTGGCTAACTTCTTCGTACCCCAGCCGTTTATATTATTAGTTTTTAGGAATCTTTGGAATATTTCAGCTTCGGCATCGTTACCAACGTTATCTAACAGCCATTTGCTAACTGTTTTGATACTTGCCGTCATTTATGCACTATTCCTTTCTGTATTTGTTATCTGATTTTACTATTACCTGTGATAACAAACATTACTTTAAAGTTACATTATGTGGTAATAATACTTACGGAAACACTTTAGAAAGGCATAAAAATAAATGAACTACAAACTTAACAACATCAAAAAATACAGGAAAGAAAACGGCGCAACCATTATAGATATAGCCCGTGCCACGGGTCTTACCCGTAAAGCTATATATGAGGTTGAAAATGGACGCACTCTCCCTCGGTATCAGACTTTAGCGAAGCTGGCGGATTATTACGGGCTCACCGTGGCAGAGTACGTTAAGGCGGTAAGTTAATATGTATATCTGTTCAAGTATTGCAAACGTATTTTCTTCAATACGTATTAAGTATCACTTCGGCGACTACCGCAAAGTCGGCTCTATGGCAGATATTGACCCGTTAGTCATTGAAGATATTGAAAACGGAGGCTGTAACATTCCCAGGTCAACTCTTGAGAAGTTATGCGATTTCTACTACATTGGCGGTTGGAGAAAGTCCCTCTTGTGTACTGGCAGAGCGAAGTTAAAAAACGGTGATGAACTGCGGATTCATAAAAATAAAGTTTATCTTAATAATCGGCGTATCCGCAAAATAACTTTTGGGTGATAGCTATGGTCGATACCGTAAAACTATCTTTTTCGGAAGCCGTAAAAACTAAACAGCTTCAAGCCATATCTGACCGCTTTGGAAGCTCCGTCAGCAATATACGCTCCGTACCATTGAATACTTATGCCGACATCTTTCAGCAGATAGATGTTAAAGCTGATGATAATTTCAGCGGCGACAACATCAATTTTCAACTAAAATCACGTTCCAGTGATACAGATGATGTATGTTTCAAAGTAAAAGAGCTGTTCGGCAAAGAAAAAAACGGCATAGGCTTCACCTATACCGTCAATACGGATACTCATTATTATGTTTTTCCGCCTGAGTTCACTAATTCTGAATACTTTGTTTTTAGCCGAGCTGACCGAGAACCACTTATAATGTCCACATCTGCTATTGTCCGTGTATTCTACCGTTACCGTGATTTCAGTTCCAGTGAAATTACTATAACTGATTACAAAGACAAGTTCGATACTTCGGCACGGTTGCTGTTCATCTCCCCCAGCAGACTTGCTCATCATCTGTTGGAAGATTCCCTTATTATTTTGGGCGGCAATGAGTACGCCAATAATATTTTAACGCAGATTAAGCATTAATTATAGCAAAAATAACGCTTATTATCTGACTAAAGATAAATGGAAAAACTGCGTAATTTCGCAGAAAGTGAAGAAGCGCTAAAGCCAGAGCTGGTGCGGCTTCGGAACGTATTCGAGAAGTGTACAGTTTTTCTTTTTTCTTCCCTATCCACACTTTTTAAAATTATCTGTATACTTAAATACAGCCACATCTTACAAGAAAGGGGGTATACCTTGCTCAATGCTCGATACCGCAACTCTTGCGTTGGAAGTAACTGCTAATACATTCATCAACTTCTTGCGCAAGAACTTCCACATAACCGAGGAAGCGGCGTATGGCTACATCTGCGCTAAACGCCGAAACCACGCTTTCGGTAACACTAACGGAAAAATTGATACTGCCGTTAAAAATTACATATACAAATATAAACATCAATTCTCATTTGTACTGAAAAATATGCGGATATTGTTCAGCGATAAGACTGGTTACATCTATTTCATACTGTCATTCCATTTTAATGACTTCATACCGTATGATATGAGAAATAGTAATAATCCATATCAGCTTTTTAACGGTACAGATGAACATATTGAAACCTTCCGCAGAAATTTCTTCTACCTTGTGTTTCCGCTGTTTTTAGATTGCTGTTCCAAGGACGAGTTAGAATTTCTTACTGATTTTAATAATGCCCGACTTTGGAGAATAGATTACAGCTTCAACTTACAAGTCCCCGAAGCTCTTGTGCCATTATACCTTCATCAGTTCAATGGCTCTGTAATAGAAAAAAACAGATTAAAGAAAACAACAAAGTTTAAATATAACTCCGTCCACCTGCATAACAAAAGCATATCCGTGGTTATATACGATAAATACGCCGAAGTTATAAACAATAACCGTCCTTCTCCCGATTCTGCACGTGGTCTGCTCCGTTATGAAGTACGGCTTCGGAAAGCGAAAACGATAACTACGTTAAAAGATAAGTACAAGTTAAATAATACCGAGCTATTGAAGTGTGACTTTGCTATGGATATGCTACTTAAATACTGGGATTTGCTACTTCCTACTGGGGATTTCTATAAAGGTACTCACGCTAATAAAAAAATACGTGACGAACTTTCGCCACGCCAAGCCAATAAACTGATAAATTTTTTAAAGATGATTCAAGATAAACATTCGGTAAATACAGCTCGTAAAGCAAATACTTGCACTATAAAGACATTTGATAGCAATTTAACTACACTTAATAATATGGATATAGCACCATATCTTATACCAATTCATAAATGCAGGGATTATGGCGTTTCTACACTTATAAATCCGTACAAGCAGATGATAGCATAATTATTATGTTTGCTATCAATATAATACCAACTGTTAACATCTACTACTAATATTACCATAAAACCGAAAAACTGTAAAGTATTTTACGATTCAAATAGTTACCTCTATGAATTTTCTCACTTTTATGTTCAATTTTCAAAAACGGATTTGTTTTTCAGTTATAACCGCTCTACTCCCAGCGTTTATGCGGTTACACCGTTTTTAAAAAAGTCCTATCCGTGGCAATAACGGTGCTATCTGTTAACATAACAATAATTGACGGTTATAATATATATTAATGTAGCCTGCGATATACCAATAATTAATGGTATTGTTGTAGGCTATTTATTTTTCCGAAAATAAAATAAGCCCGAATCATAAACAATTAAGATTTCGGGCTTATATTTTGCTTTATTCGTCAAATTTGTATAATTTTTTGTATAACCGAACTATATGAATCGCTCAAAGCCGCTCTACAAGCGGGTCTACAAATTTATATTACAGACGAACTACGTTAGCAGCCTGCTCGCCGCGGGGACCTTCAACTACGTCAAATTCCACAGCTTGGCCTTCTTCGAGGGTTTTGAATCCATCAGCCTGAATTGCGGAGAAATGTACGAATACGTCGCCGCCTTCTTCACGTTCAATGAAACCGTAACCTTTTTCTGCGTTAAACCATTTTACTTTGCCAGTCATCTTTTCTGGGCCTCCTAAAAATATTACTTAAGTGCGAAAATACACTGTCTCGCACTCACTCCGCCTATTATACCCTATCAATATAAATAAAGCAAGGCACTTTAGGCAAAATTGCAAATATTTTCAGTAAATTGTGTTCAATTTGTTACGTTCTATTAATTTCAGCTTTTCCGTATGGCTTAGCTGTTTAATGGCATATTCACGTTTTAAGGCTTCGCTTTTATCAGTAAGTTCCTCGCTGTAAACAAGCTCTACCGGGCCGCGGCTGCGGGTATATTTTGCGCCCTGCCCGCTTTGATGCGCTTTCAGGCGTTTTACTATATCATTGGTCCAGCCGGTATAAAGCGAACCATCCGCACAGCGCAGCATATATACATAGGCCGGCATTATTTTACAACTTCAACTTTTTCCATTACTACCGGTTCAATCGGGCGGTCACGGAAATCAGTCGGCACTACGCCGATTAATCTTACTCTGTCCATGCCTTCTACAATGCGGCCGAAAATTGCGTGATGCCCGTCAAGCCACGGAGTAGGCGCAAGCGTGATAAAGAACTGGCTGCCGCCGGTGTTCGGGCCTGCATTTGCCATGGAAAGCACGCCTTCGTCATCATGTTTAAGGCCTTCGCCAAATTCATCTTTAATTTTGTAGCCGGGGCCGCCCATGCCTGTACCGGTCGGATCGCCGCCCTGAATCATGAAGCCGTCGATTACACGGTGAAAAATAATACCGTCATAAAAGCCTTTATTTACCAAATCCAAAAAGTTTTTGGCAGTATTCGGTGCTTTGTCTTCAAAAATTTCTGCAACAAAAACACCTTTATTGGTTGTAAATTTTACTTTGCTGTTTTCGCTCATTATTATGCCTCCATTACATTTATTATGTTATTATTTTACACAATTAACCATGTCTGCGGCAAGTGTTTTTCCAAGCTGCGCGAAATTTGCATGTATAAACAAAAAAACAGCGGTTATCCGCTGTCTTTTTGTTTATGTTAGCTGTTTATACCAATCAGATGAGCTCGATAATTGCCATTTCAGCAGCGTCACCGCGGCGAGGACCAACTTTATAAATACGGGTAAAGCCGCCCTGGCGGTCTGCGTATTTAGGAGCGATCTCGTTAAACAGTTTTCTCGTTGCTTCTTCGTCCACGAGCTCAGCCATTACCAGGCGGCGTGCATGAAGGTCGCCGCGTTTAGCCAAAGTAATTAATTTAGCAGCATGTTTGCTTACTTCCTTAGCTTTAGTTACGGTAGTTTCGATTCTCTCGTGTTTGAAGAAAGAACTTAAAATGCTGCGGAACAATGCTTTACGGTTGCTGGAATTGCGGCCCAGTTTTCTGTATGCCATCTGTTTCCGACCCCCTTCTTATTCTTCTTCACTTTTGCGCAAGCTAAGGCCCATATCACTGAGTTTTTTCTTAACTTCTTCAAGCGATTTGCGGCCAAGGTTACGCACTTTCATCATATCTTCTTCTGTTCTTTGGATAAGTTCATCAACCGTGTTGATGCCGGCGCGGCGCAGGCAGTTGTTGGAACGTACGGAAAGGTCAAGGTCGTCAATGGAAACGGAACCTGTACCTGCCGGTGCGCCCTGTTCTTCTGCAGCAGCTTCTTCCGTGCTGCCGGATACGGTGATGATGCCGGAAGCAGTTTCAGCTGCCGGCTGGAACATTTTCAGATAGTCAATCATAATGCCGGATGCCATGCTTACAGCAGTATCAGGCTCTACGCTGCCATCTGTCCAAACTTCCAAAGTCAGTTTGTCATAGTTGGTAACATTACCTACGCGAGTATCGGTAACACCGAACTTCACTCTGGTAATAGGAGAATATATGGAATCAACGGGAATAACTCCTATCGGCTGATCCGCACGTTTATTCTTATCTGCCGGAACATATCCCAACCCTTTGTCCACATTAATTTCCATATTGAATACCGCATCGGTATCAAGTGTGGCAATGTGCAGTTCAGGGTTTAAAATTTCCACATCTGCGTCAGCAATGATGTTTGCTGCCGTAACCTCCTGCTCGCCGCTGCATTCAATGCGCAGAACTTTAGGTTCGTCGCCGTGCAGTTTAAGGCAGAGGCCTTTGATGTTTAAGATAATGTCTGCAACGTCTTCCCTGACGCCAGGAATTGTAGAGAATTCATGCAGTACACCTTCGATTTTAACGCTGGTTACTGCTGCGCCCGGCAGTGAGGACAGCAATACTCTGCGAAGGCTGTTGCCGAGAGTAATGCCGTAGCCCCTTTCAAGCGGCTCCCAAACAAATTTACCATAACGCCCGTCATCGCTGATATCAGCTGTGACCATTTTTGGTTTTTCTAATTCGATCATATGGAAAGCCTCCTTCTTTTGCGTATTACCACAATACGCCCAATATATGGTGGCATGAAGATGTTCAAACTATTATTTGGAGTACAACTCAACGATGAGATGTTCTTCGATAGGAACATCAATTTCCTCACGAGTCGGGTAACGGTCAACTTTGCCGCCGAGATTTTCAGCGTCCTGAATCAACCATGCCGGAACGGTTTTGCCGGCAAGAGTTTCAGCCATGCCTTTGAAATATTCTTTGGAACGGCTGCCTTCCATAACGGAAATAACGTCGCCTGCTTTTACCAGAGCGGAAGGAATATCAAGGCGTTTGCCGTTAACGGCGATATGGCCGTGTCTTACAATCTGACGAGCCTGACGGCGGGTGTTTGCAAGACCAAGACGGAATACAACGTTGTCAATTCTTCTTTCCAGAAGGATGAGCAGGTTTTCACCGGTGATGCCTTCCATTTTTTTTGCTCTGTCGTAGTAGCCGCGGAATTGTTTTTCCAGCAGGCCATAAATAAATTTTGCTTTTTGTTTTTCAGTTAACTGAATGCCATATTCACTCTTTTTTCTATTAGCGCGTTTAGCCTGACGGTGAGATTCCTTGCTAATGCCCAGAAATGCCGGAGTTAATCCTAAAGATCTGCATCTTTTCAGGACAGGCGTTCTATCAATTGCCATCTATGCTACACCTCCAATTATACTCTTCTGCGTTTCGGCGGACGGCAGCCATTGTGCGGAATCGGGGTTACGTCTCTGATGGAGTTAACCTCAAGACCAGCAGCCTGAAGTGCGCGGATAGCGGCTTCACGGCCGGCGCCGGGGCCTTTTACATAAACTTCAACCTGTTTCAGGCCATGTTCCATAGCTGCTTTGGTTGCTTCTTCAGCAGCCATCTGTGCAGCGAACGGAGTGCTTTTGCGGCTGCCGCGGAAACCAAGGCCGCCTGCGGATGCCCAGCTCAGAACATTACCTTCGGTATCAGCGATAGTAACGATAGTATTATTGAAAGTCGAACGGATATGAGCTACACCGTTAATAATATTTTTGCTAACTTTTTTCTTGTTGCGAACAACTTTTTTACCAGCCACTCGTTTATCCCTCCTTCACTGATTATTTCTTCTTGCCGGCAATAGTACGTTTAGGACCTTTGCGGGTACGTGCATTGTTTTTGGTGTTCTGGCCGCGAACAGGCAGACCCATACGATGTCTGCGGCCGCGGTAGCTGCCAATTTCAATTAAACGTTTAATATTGAGGGATTCCTCTCTGCGGAGGTCACCTTCTACTTTATAATCAGCGTCAAGAGTTTCACGGATTTTAGCAACTTCTTCTTCGGTGAGATCGCGAACGCGGGTATCAGGGTTGATACCGGTTTTTGCGAGGATTTCTCTCGATAAAGTAAGTCCGATGCCATAAATATAAGGTAAAGCGTATTCAATACGTTTATCTCTCGGTAAATCGACACCTGCAATACGTGCCATTAAAGCGCACCTCCTTCTTATCCTTGTTTTTGTTTATGTTTCGGGTTTTCACAGATTACCATAACATGGCCTTTACGTTTGATGACTTTGCATTTTTCACATATTGGCTTTACAGACGGTCTGACTTTCATTTTTTAACCTCCTCTTGCCTGTCTTGCTTATTTAAAACGGTAAGTAATTCTTCCACGGTTCAGATCATACGGAGTAAGCTCCACTGTAACCCTGTCGCCAGGCAAAATTTTGATGAAGTTCATACGTATCTTACCGGATATGTGTGCCAGAATAACATGGCCGTTTTCCAATTTTACCTGGAACATGGCATTTGGCAAAGATTCCAAGATTGTGCCTTCAACCTCAATTACATCTTGTTTGGACACGCTCAATACCTCCTTGCTCAGTTGCCAGAGAGACTATCTTTAACATCGGCATATACTTTGTCAATCGGCTGCATGCCGTCGATTTCATGATATAAGCCCTGTTTTTTGTAGTACTCTATTAAAGGCTCGGTCTGGGAATGATATGCTTCCAGACGGTTTTTGATTGTTTCTTCTTTGTCGTCGTCACGTTGATAAAGCGTCCCGCCGCATTTATCACACATACCTTCCACTTTGCTGGGGTTGAACGCTACATGATAGGTAGCGCCGCAGGATTTGCAGATGCGTCTGCCGGTTACCCTGCCAACAAGCTCAGCATCGGGAACTACGATATTGATTACGCCTGTCATCTTTATGCCCAGGTCTTTCATGATGCCGTCAAGTGCAACTGCCTGTTCTTCAGTTCTCGGGAAGCCGTCAAGGATAAATCCGTTTGCACATTCCGGTTTGGATAATCCTTCACGTACAATGCCGATAGTTACAACATCCGGAACAAGCTGTCCGGCATCCATATATCTTTTAGCTTCTTTGCCAAGTTCAGTTCCTTGCTTTACTGCTGCACGGAACATATCCCCGGTGGAAATATGGGGAATTTTAAATTCGGCAATTAATTTTTCTGCTTGAGTGCCTTTGCCGGCACCCGGAGGTCCCATTAAAATAATATACATTTCCTGATTCCTCCTATTTCATAAAACCTTGATAGTGACGCATCAATACGAGCGATTCAATCTGCTTCATGGTATCGAGCGCTACACCAACAACGATTAAGAGA
>ULQI01016474.1_pt1 | contig 12709 bp, 7 predicted proteins | sample 1954261 | NCBI WGS metagenome assembly ULQI01 (sample SAMEA4835650, study PRJEB28245) | human gut metagenome | biome: gut microbiome; material: fecal sample | place: Denmark | collected 2008 | reverse complement strand
TTATAACTTTAACGGACAAATAACGGACAGGATCTATGACACTTCTGCTTTTCAGCCATATTTCTCACTGAGGTAACTACGGCTGTTTTCATATTTATTATATCACTGTTGAAATCAGATTAATAGCGCAAATTATTGTTAGGTTTGAGTAATATTATTGTATTTGGGGAATAATTTGATATAATATATTTAAATGATTATTTCAAAAACAAATGTCACTACGAGTGCTAAAAGTGTAGGCAATAAATAGGCTGACAATGGAAATGTAATATGATATCCATAAGTATTTAGCAAAGCTCTCAGAATGGTTCTGAGAGCTTTATTCCTTACTCTAAGAAAATGCACAATGCATATACATAAACTTAGTATAAATATCACGAAATAACATTAAACCTCTTGTGATTTTCAAACCGATATAGTATAATTATAGTGGATTATTATATATTTCATCTACTACAAGAGGTGACAAAATGGAAAATAGCGCTGTTAATGAAAAATGGATAAGTATTGATGAGGCTGCTGATTACTTAGGAATAAAGCCTGTTACTATCCGAAGTTGGATCCGAAATAATAAAGATATCCCTGCCCACAAAATCGGTAAGCAATGGAAATTTAAACGTTCGGAGCTTGATGCATGGGTAAAGAGCGGCAAAAGTGCTATTGAGTAGGAAATATAGCAACTTAATTGTAAGGAGATTCGTATTATGGCGGTTAAGAAAACGGAATTATATAGTTCACTATGGGCAAGTTGTGATGCACTGCGCGGAGGAATGGATGCATCACAGTATAAGGATTACATACTAACCCTTTTGTTTATGAAGTATGTAACGGATAAGTATAAGGGACAGAAATACGGAGATTTGACCGTTTTCGATAAAGAACATGATCCCAATCCTGATCCCGAAAAAAGAATAGGCTGTTCTTTTGATGACTTTATTGCACTCAAAAACAAGAAGAATATTGGCGAAGGTATAGATAAAATTATTGCACGTCTTGCTGAAGTAAATGACAGTCTAAAAGGTGTAATTGACATCGCACATTTTAATGACGAAGCAAAAATCGGTAAAGGGCAGGAAATGGTCGATAAGCTCACAAAGCTTATAGCTATTTTTCAGCGCCCGGAATTGAATTTTTCAAACAATAAAGCCGATGGTGACGATATCATAGGTGATGCTTATGAATACCTTATGAGGAATTTTGCCACCGAAAGCGGCAAAAGTAAAGGACAATTCTATACCCCGGCAGAAGTATCACGCATTCTTGCAAAGGTCATAGGCATAGATAAATGTACGGATCATGATGCCACAGTATGTGATCCTGCTTGTGGTAGTGGTTCATTACTTATCAGAGCACTTGCAGAGGTCCCTTTCGAGATATCAGGTTATGGACAGGAAAAAGAGAGTTCGACGGCAGGTCTTGCTAAAATGAATGCCGTTCTCCATAATAAAGCTACTATCAAGATCATGGCAGGTAATACTTTTTCTGATCCTCAGTTTATCAAAAATGAAGATGCTTCCGAACTGGAACGATTTGATTATATTGTTGCGAATCCCCCTTTTTCCCTCAAAAACTGGTCAGATGGTTTGAAGGAGTATGGAAGGTTCTCAGGTTATGGAGATAGACCACCTGAGAAAAACGGCGACTATGACTGGTTGATGCACATATTAAAAACACTGAAATCTACGGGTAAAGCTGCTGTCATTCTCCCTCATGGTGTTCTGTTCCGTGGAAATGCCGAAGGTACTATTCGTCAGGCTATCGTTGATAAGGGCTGGATCAAAGGCATAATCAGTCTGCCGCCTAACCTGTTTTACGGTACGGGAATACCTGCTTGTATTATTATAATCGATAAAGAAGGTGCTGAAAACCGTTCCGGAATCTTTATGATAGATGCAGGCAAGGGATTTGTAAAGGACGGAAACAAGAACAGACTGCGTGAACAGGATATCTATCGTATTGTCACAACATTCAATGAGCAGATTACAGATGATCCTAAATATGCTCGCTTTGTTCCCAATAAGGAGATCAAAGAGAAGAATGGCTATAACCTGAATATTTCCCGTTACATAGATTCTTCCGAGCCTGAGGATATTCAGGATATTTATGCTCATATTCACGGCGGTATCCCTGCCGTGGATATAGATGCACTGAGTAAATACTGGGATGCATTCCCGACGCTGAAAGATGAGTTGCTCAGTTCGCTTAGTGATAGCTATTATAAGCTGAATGTGGAAGAAAGCGACATTCGCAGAACGATATATGCTAATGATGAATTCTCGGCATACGGAGAACTTATCGACAAGGCATTTACAGGCTGGAAATCTTTTGCAGATACAAAGCTGAAAAAACTTGATAGCTCCGTTTCTGCCAAAACTCTCATATCCGAGTTGGCAGAGAATATAATGAAAGCATTTGAAGATATCTTGCTTATCAACAAGTATGATATTTACCAGATACTTCTTGCATACTGGAACGAAGTGCTTAACGATGATGTTTCTTTGATAATCTCGGATGATAAGGGCTATGAAATTGCAAGAGAGACCGAGAACATCATGAAGGAGACAAAGAAAACCGATGCCGACGGCAACCCTGAGTTAAAGGTTGCAGGCTGGGAAGGCAAGCTTATTCCGAAGGAAATAGTTATCTCAGAGCTATTCCCCGAGGAGAAAAAGGCGATAGATGACCTTATGGATATTGTCGCAGAGACCGATTCAAGACTCATGGCAATGATCGAGGAATCGGCAGAAGACTCGGCATTATCAGAACTTGCAGAGGGTGGAAAAGTCAAGAGCAAGGACATTCAGGAGAAAATCGACAAGATCATGGAAAATGTCCATACTCCGCTTATTGACAGCCTTGTAACGCTTCTGAATCTTCTTCCGTCAATGAAAAAGAAGGAATATACACAGTATATCGACAAGCACACTGAACTGAAAGTTGCGTATACCGATAAAGGAACTGTAACCAATGCATCCATAAATAATGCTTTAAGTGCAGCCCGTGCAGAAGCGCCTGCACCTGCTGCATACGCCGATGACTATGAAGAGTTAAAGAAAGCGTTTGAGCTTGCACAAAGGTCTGAGGAATCGACTAAGCTTATAAAAGAAATGGATAAGGCGCTTGATGAAAAGGCTCGTGAGAGATATGTTTCACTTACCGACGAAGAGATCATGGAACTGCTTGTCAACAAGAAGTGGTATTATGCCATAGGCAAGGAAATTATTGATCTGTACACAGCGATCTCTCATAAGCTTGCCGAGCGTATCACCGAGCTTTCAAAAAGATATGAGCTTACACTTACAGACCTTGACAGTAAGATAAACGAAGCAGAATCATCACTGTCAGATATGCTTGGTGAATTAACAGGCGATGATTATGATATGAAAGCTTTTGCAGAGTTAATAAAATTGCTCGGAGGTTCAAACAATGTCGAATAATAACAAAACTCCGGCGATAAGATTCAAAGGATTTACTGACACTTGGGAACAGCGTGAGTTGAAAGAGCTTGCTTCATTTGCTAAAGGTTCAGGCTATTCTAAAAACGATATTAAAGAGCAAGGAACACCGCTTATTTTGTATGGTAGGCTCTATACAAAATACGAAACCAAAATATATGAGGTTGATACATTTGCAGAACCACAAAAAGGTTCGATTTACAGTAAAGGGTGTGAGGTAATCGTGCCTGCTTCCGGTGAAACTTCGGAGGATATTGCAAGGGCTTCATACGTCGCAAAATCGGGCATTCTGCTTGGTGGTGACTTGAATATAATCTATCCAAATGATACCATTGAACCGACATTTTTAGCACTTTCAATTTCCAATGGTGAGCAACAGAAAAATCTCGCAAAAAAAGCACAAGGAAAGTCTGTCGTTCATCTCCATAATAGTGACTTGGAAACAGTAAATATTGTTTATCCAACAAGAACAGAACAAGCAAGAATCGGACAGTATTTTGACCACCTCGACACCCTTATCACCCTTCATAAGCGTAAGTATGACAAGTTGATTCAATTCAAAGCGGCTATGCTGAAAAAAATGTTTCCCCAAAATGGTGCTGATAAGCCTGAAATAAGATTCAAAGGATTTACTGACGCTTGGGAACAGCGTAAGTTTGGGGACGAGAATGATTTGATTACAGGCCATCCATTTGAAAGTGAGTATTTTTCTGAAACAGGTATAAACTTGATTCGAGGAATGAATGTTAAAAGAGGGTACATTGATTTATCAAGTGAAATATGTGTTAAGTGGAATTCGTCAAAAGGATTAGAAAGCTACTTGCTTAAAGAAAACGATATAATAATTCAAATGGACGGTGCTTTAATTGGAAAAAGCTACGGTATAATCAAAAAAAGCCACTTACCTGCGTTATTAGTGCAACGTGTAACCAGAGCAAGAACAAACAATGAGATTGCTGATTCTAACTTCATGTATCAAACAATTCAACGTGATTTTTTGACATATATAAACATGAACAAGACGGAAACTGCTGTTCCACATTTAAGTTTAAATGACATCAAGAACTTTGACATTATGGTTCCGACTTTATTAGAGCAAAAGATGATAGGTGCCTTTTTTGATAACCTCGACACCCTTATCACCCTTCATCAGCGTAAGTGTGATAAATATAAAAGCATAAAAGCAGGATTGATCAGAAAACTTTTTCCATGAAATAACAAACACATTAAGGAGGAATGTACGTATGAGTATCGGTGATACCGAGAGAACCACGCAAAATCGTGTAATTGATTTCTTTAAGAACAGAAATATCCTCGATTATAAATATATTGGCAACCTGAAAGACAGAGCAAATAAAAATATCCGAGAAGACCGACTTCGTGCGTACCTTCACCTTAGCGGTTATAGTGAAAGGCTGATAGACGGTGCTGTTTCCGAACTTATAAAGGCTGCTGATGATATGACACATGGGCTTTATGATGCTAACCATAAGGTCTATACGCTGCTGAAATACGGTGCCAAGGTCAAGGAAACTCCCGAAAGCTCCCCTAAGACGGTTTACTTCATTGATGTTGATAACCCTTCAAATAATGATTTTGCAATAGCCGAGGAAGTAACGGTTATTGACCGTCAGGAGAAAAGACCTGACCTTGTTATTTATGTCAACGGCATCGCTATGGCAGTTATAGAACTTAAAAAGAGCAGTGTGTCCGTTTCAAACGGTATCAGGCAGAACCTTACCAATCAGAAGGACGGCTTTATTGCATCGTTCTTTACCACAGTGCAGTTTTGTATGGCAGGCAATGAAATAGAAGGTCTGCGTTACGGCACTATTCTGACAGGTGAAAAATACTATATGGAATGGAAGCCTGACGGATTCCATGAAAACGAAGACGAGCGTGATCCTGAAGATGCACGTATTATGGAATACTGCGATCATATAGATGATCTTCTGCTTCAGCAGCTGTATCAGATGTTCGATAAGAAACGCTTTATTGACCTCATTGAGAACTTTGTTGTCTTTGATAAGGGCATCAAAAAGGTGTGCCGTTATAATCAGTATTTCGGTATAAAACGTACTCAGAACAGATTAGCAAAACAGCGTGGCGGTATTCTATGGCATACTCAGGGCAGCGGTAAAACGCTGACAATGGTATGGCTGTCAAAATGGATCCTTGCCAATTGTAAAGAAGAAAACCCTCGTGTGCTTATCGTCACCGACCGTGATGAGCTGGACGAGCAGATCGAGAAGACATACATTGGTGTTGATGAAAAGATCACCAGAACCAAGAGCTGTGATGATCTGCTTCGCAAGCTGAATTCCTATGACAGTTCACTCTTATGTTCATTGGTGCATAAATTTGGTCGCCGTGGCGGAGAAGCTACTGAATCCGATTATGACAAGTATATTGATGAGTTGAAGAGGTCGCTCCCTGCTGACTTTAAGGCGAAAGGAAAAATCTTTGTCTTTGTTGATGAGTGTCACAGAACGCAGTCGGGCAAGCTTCATGCTGCAATGCAGGCAATCATGCCGGATGCGATATTCATCGGTTTTACAGGAACACCGCTCCTGAAAAAGGATAAGAAGACAAGTATAGAGGTGTTCGGCACTTATATTCATACCTATAAGTATAACGAAGCAGTGCGTGACGGTGTTGTACTTGATCTGAGATATGAATACAGAGATATCCCACAGGAGCTCAGCGCACATGACAGAGTTGACCAATGGTTTGACGTTAAAACACGTTCTCTTTCAAGCAGAGCTAAAGCAAAGCTGAAAGAGAAATGGGCAAGTATGCAGAAAATCTATAGTTCCCGTTCAAGGCTTGAACGTGTCGCTTGGGATATAATTCAGGATTTTGATTTAAAGCCACGCCTTATGGATGGCAACGGAAACGCAATTCTTGTCGCAGATTCGATCTATACTGCTTGCAAGTATTATGAGATCTTCCAGCAGAGAGGTTTCAAAAAGTGTGCCATCATATCCTCTTACACTCCGCAAGCCGGTGATCTGAGAACTGATACTGTAAGTGCCGATGATGAAACTGAAACTTTTGAAAAATACGAGATATATCTCCGTATGTTAGGACTTGATCCTGATAATCTTCCCGAAAAGCTATCCATTCAGAAAAAGGTTGAGGATTTTGAAAAGGATGTCAAAGATAAATTTATCAACCAGCCTGCAAATATGAAACTGCTCATTGTGGTTGATAAGCTCCTCACAGGATTTGATGCTCCGCCGTGTACATACCTGTATATTGATAAGAGTATGCAGGATCACGGTTTGTTCCAAGCCATTTGCCGTGTTAACAGACTGGATGGTGATACAAAGGAATTTGGATATATTGTTGATTATAAGCAGCTTTTCGGAGATTTAAAGAATGCGATGGACACCTATACATCGGGTGCATTTGAAAACTATGATCCGGAAGATGTCGATGGACTTATCAAAGATAGAAGCGCTGAAGCAATCAAGCATTTCAATGAAGTGTACGATCAGTTGGAAGAACTGTGCGAAGGCGTAGAAGCTCCAAAGGGTGATTTACAGTATATGCATTATTTCTGCGGAGAATCCGGCATGAGCGAAGAAACTGATGAGATCTATTCTCGTCTCAGAGAAAGGCTGTATAAGCTTGTAAGTGGTTTAGTTCGTGCATTTGCAGAAGCCAAGCCATACATGGTTGATATTTATACTGCCAAAGAAGTATCTGCATACGATGAAAAAGTAAAATTCTATGTTGAGCTGAAACAGACAATCGGAAATAAAAGCGGAGACTTCTTGGATTTTAAAGCTTATGAGCCGGATATGCGTAAATTGATCGACAACTATATTACAGCTTCAGATAGCGTTAAAATCGGTGAGTTCGATGATCTAACACTGCTTGATTTCGTAGCAGAACAGGGAGAAACCATGACTGATGAAAATGCTCCCTCAGATAAAAAAGAAGGAGCAGCTGAAGCGATTGAAAATAATATTCGTCGTAAAATGGTAGAAAAAGTTGCGGTCAACCCTAAGTATTATGAAAAGATGTCAGCAATACTGGATGAGCTGATTCAAAAAAGAAAGCAAGGCGTTATCTCTTATAAGGAACTCCTTGAGGAACAAATAAAACTTGCTAAAAATGTTGAACATCCGGAACAAAATGAAGACTATCCTGAAAGCATAAGAAAAAGTAAGGCTTTGCAAGCTCTATACGATAATACTGACGGTAATGAAATATTAGCAATCAAACTTCATAATGCTGTTCTTAGCAGTAAAATGAGCGGATTCCGTGGTGATCCTATAAAAGAAAACAGAATAAAGAAAGCTTTATTCATTATTCTTAATGATGATTCTGAAGTCGAAAGATTATTTAAAATCATCGAAAAGCAGGAGGAATACTAATATATGACAATTATGATTTCTGGCATACCTATTGATATCCATAAAAAGAATATCAAGAATATGCATCTTCAGGTCAAGCCTCCTGATGGACACGTCGTTATCTCTGCTCCGGCATCTATTGATGATAAGGCAATAGAAATATATGCCCGAACAAATCTTATTTGGATCAAAAAACAGATTGAAAAGTTTCAACATCAGGAAAGAAGCACTAAACGTCAGTATGTAAGCGGAGAAACGCTTTTCATATGGGGAAAACAATATTATCTATCCTTTCAGCCTAATTCACAAAAGAACGGATTTAAAATAAAAGGAGATAAGGTAATACTCTCTATGCGTGAAGAAAGTACAGTAAAGCAAAGAGAAAACTATGTGCGAGAGCAGTACCGTATCTTACTAAAAGCGGAAATTGAAAGATTACTTCCGAAGTGGGAAAGGCTTACCGCGCTATACTGTGATTCTTGGCAAACCAAATATATGTTAACTCGCTGGGGAACTTGTAATACAGAGAAGAAAAAACTATGGTTTAATTTACAGCTTGCACAGAAACCAATCGAGTGTTTAGAGTATGTAATATTGCATGAACTTCTCCATTTAAAGGAGCGTACTCATAACTCAGCTTTTATTTCATATATGGATTTGTACATGAAGGATTGGCGGGCTGTACGAAAAGAACTTAATGATTTAAGACTGGATTATTATAATATGGTCGAATGATGCGGTTGCTTGCCTTAGGCAGAGAAAGGAGTAAAAAATGTTAGATCAGCCCAAAGAACTAATAGAAAAGCATATAAAAACGCATACGGAAAGATCAGCAGAAGACAAAGCTGCTGTCTCTACATTAGAATTCTTTTTTCGTTCAAATGGACGCATCAACCCATTATTTGCATCTAACGATAAATGGCCTAACACCGATGGAACGTTTGAATATGTTGCAGACCCTGATGTATCAAGACGACCTAAGCAAAATTTCTTTGTTCAGATAAAAGGTTCACATTCATACAAAGAGGATAATGGGAGAATCAAGTATTCGTTGCAAAGCCTTGGTTTCCCAGCAACGATGGCTATGGATGTCACCTTAGACCCCGGAATACTCTTTGTTGTACTTGATCCTGACGAAAGAGGCTCTGAGCGTGTTTTCTGGAAATATATGTCAGTGGACTATATAAACTCGATTGATTTTTCCAAAGGTAGTACAACTGTTGCTTTTGAGGCAGAAGAGGAAATTTTTAATACCGATGAAAGTATTATTGATTTTTGTAAAAAACTTGATCGTATAATTGAACATCATTCATTTGTAAATAAGCTTAGTTCAACTCAGCTTAATCTTGATGATATCAAAAGAATTGTAATGGCTTGTGATAGGTCGATAGTCAGAAGTATTGATACAATAGAAAACCGTAGTGCAACCAGAGATGAAATATCTCAAGATATTCTACCAAGATTAAATGACCTATGCAGAGCTGCATTATTACAAAACTCTTATAATATTAGATGCACAAAGCCAAATCTTCAATTAGCATATGAACAAGCTCAACTCGATTTGAGGACTAAATATCTTGCCAATTTCTTACGATGCTTAAAGTATATTGATTGCCGAATTCCGGAAGAAGGTCAATCTGAACGCTTAATGTTAAAATACTATAACTTCATGTGGCAGATCAGAAAATACTTCTGGGATAACAATAGAATATCTATTCTTCAAAATCTTGAAAAGTTCCCACTTAACACAGACCAACTTGACAATGAGTACTATAACATAGTTGCAAAAGCAATTGAATCTACAGATTTATCACCTCATTCTTTGGAAAGCACACGTTTTTATGTTCAAAAGAAAACACCATTTTATGTTGGCACCGAACGCTATTATGAAATCACCTTGCAATTAGCCAATAAATATGCTACTAAATTTAATAGAATAACTGTTTATTCAAAGCAGAATATTTCAACTGCTTATTCAATTAATATTGGCTATACCGACACAACGATTGATTTATGGGGTATTGCTTCAAATATAAAAATCATCACAAACTGGAGGGTATCCATTGCACCTACTTGTTTAAACAAACTTGGAAGAATATTAAATATTCCATTAAGGTTGAATGCAAGCTATGGCGAGTATGCTGAATTAATGAGTTTTCTCACCAAAACGGGAATGACGTTGCTTGATATTATTGATTTACAAGAAATGGATTTCCATTCAATTCGCGATCAAATATATGGTAATACAAACACTAATCACTTTAGAGAAGTGATTGAGATATTGAGAAGAGATTATTCTTCCGATTCCGTAATATTTGGAAAAAATGTTGTTCGTTATCTTTTGATTAATCTTCGTGAAAAAAGTCTAATTGATGTAATGCCTAATAGATTCACAAAAATGCTAGCTGGTTCCCCTCTTTACCTTGCATCAGGATGTCGTCCATTTGAACGCAATCCGCTTCTAGCAAATTTACCACATAGTAAAACAGCTGAAGTTAGTATAACAAAAATACTTAGTGCATCTGGAACAGAAAAAATCAATATTCTTTTACCATATCTAAGAATAAGAAATGCGATAAATAAATCGGGTGAATTATATTTCAAAGCAAGCGAAATTGCTTCAGACAAATCCATTAACGATTATAATGAGTATTTAGTTGAGTGGGAGCAAGATCAAGGATATAGCATAGTAAATGATAGCGGCTTAGTTACAATATCTGCCTATGAAACCATTACACTTAAGATTCTACAGAGATTGTTAGATTTTACGCAAGCAGGAATTAAAGGTCAAAAAGAACTAAACGCACGATTTATAAAAGATCATTCAGCACTCTTTGAGAAGGTTGATGTTTCCAAGCAAAAAGCAATTAAATATGCTTTTGTTAATTCAAGAATACTGTTGATATATGGTGCTGCTGGAACGGGTAAAACAACACTTATTAATTATATATCTAGTCTTATGCCCAAATCAAAAAAGCTTTTTCTTACTAAAACACATGCTGCCATTCAACACCTTCAAAGAAGAATTGATAATCCAGGATCAGATTCTGATTTTATTTGTATTGATAGTTTTACAAGAAGAGTTAATTTGCCAGATTATGATATTATTTTTGTAGATGAGTGCAGTACAATAGATAATCGAACAATGCTTAACTTTATTAGTAAAATTAGTTCGGATTCATTGCTTGTCCTTGCAGGAGACATCAATCAAATCGAATCAATTGATTTTGGTAACTGGTTTTATTATGCCAAGCACATCATAACTACACATGGTGCTAATATTGAATTACTTGATACTTGGCGGACTCAGGAAGAAAGCCTACTGAGTCTATGGGAAGAAGTAAGGAACAATGATGTTAGGATCACCGAAAAACTCGTCATAGATGGACCCTTTTCAAAGGAAATAGGATCAGATATATTTACTTCTAATGTAACAGATGAAGTTGTTCTGTGCTTAAACTATGACGGAAAATTTGGGCTAAATAATATAAACAGTTATTTTCAAAATGCAAATCCAAATGGTGAAGCTATAATATGGCAAGGCTGGAGGTTTAAAAAGGGAGACAAAATCCTTTTTAATGATAACTCTCGTTTCACATACCTCTATAATAACCTTAAAGGAATTATTGTAGACATAGAAAAGACAGACGATCAAATAGCATTTATTATTGATGTCGAAACTATAATCACTGAACAACAGTGTAAATCAGACCAGATTGAGTATATTGACACACTTGATGAAAAAACTCGGATTAAACTTATTGTATATGCTTTCGATGAAGATGAAATTGATGACGAGGAAGACGCTAAGAAGACTATTATACCTTTCCAGTTAGCATATGCCGTTTCGATTCATAAAGCACAAGGCTTAGAATATGATTCTGTAAAAGTGATTATTCCCAGTGTTAATTCTGAAAAAATAACAAAAGGGGTTTTTTACACAGCAATAACTCGCACAAAGAAAAAACTAACGATTTACTGGAGTTCCGAAACGATGGAAGCAATTATTTCTGGCTTTTCATCTGAACATAGTGGTTTCAAGAGTCTGGATATAATAAAAAACAAACTAGCTCAGCTGTAAATAAAATTTAGTATCTCCCTATAGAACGCTCAAAGGTTGGATAATACAATCAAATAGCCATAAAAACGAAGCATTGAAGGTCGTAAATCTTCAATGCTTTGTTTTAGTTTATAGGCAAAATTTATAAACTGCATCCTACTTTATAGTAAACCGCCTGATACAAAATAACACAATACCGCATAACAGTTTACAAAATATTCAGGCACGCAAATTTTAAGTCTAAGCCATTAACAAATATAAGATATTCTGCATTTCAGGTGACGTTTGAGAACGTTTCGCAACGTTTGGCGCATTTTGGCGATGTTTCCGCTACGAAAGAGAGCTGCGTTTTTTGAAAATTCATTATGATATAATAATTTCAGCGGACAAAAAAATTTTTCCGCATCAAAATGAAAGAAGTGATACCAATAAAGAAGCAAGTCATAAAATCCTAAACAAATGAAATGTACCGATATGATACCGGAATAAGAGTACCGCACATATAAAAAGTACCGAAAGGAGGAAGGATGTATATGCTGCCCCGAAAACCGCAGCTGCACGGAGTCAGAACCGCACCCTTGCCGCTTGAGAACCGCAGTGTCAAAGTGCATCAACATTACCCAACATATTAGTCAGCATAGGCCTGCCCGGTACATCAGCACCGGACAGACCCACAGCATTTAATTATTCATACTTGCGAACGATCATTCTAATCTGCTCGGTAATATCCTGCTCCGCCCAGGTGTGCTCATCAACAGGCTCTTCAGAAAACAATTCAAGGATTTCAGCATTTGCAGCGGAAACGTTTTGACAGTGCAGAAATAACCATG
>ULQI01046252.1_pt1 | contig 12745 bp, 8 predicted proteins | sample 1954261 | NCBI WGS metagenome assembly ULQI01 (sample SAMEA4835650, study PRJEB28245) | human gut metagenome | biome: gut microbiome; material: fecal sample | place: Denmark | collected 2008 | reverse complement strand
TCTGTAAATTGTAACTCACAAGCTCTACAACTCAATGTGTCCCGCGAGTCAGCTTTGATATAATATCATCCCGGCACACATATGTCAACGGATTTACTGCAATTAATTAAAGTAGTAAAACTATCTTAAAAAGCACAAATTTTCTAAATTGTCTGTTTATTATATGCAATTCTCACAATTACTATCTGACAGCCTCTATTGCTTCCTTGATATTTGCCACACCGACAATCTCAATTCCACTAATATGCGACACTCCTGCAAGACACACTTTGGGAACAATACACTTTTTAAAGCCAAGCTTCTTTGCCTCAGCAACACGCTGCTCGGACATGGTAACTCCGCGTACCTCTCCGCTTAAGCCCACCTCTCCAAAGCATATGGTATCCTCACGCACTATAATATCCTTTTTGCTTGATGCGATTGCAAGCACTATCCCAAGGTCTATCGCCGGTTCGTTCATCCTTATACCGCCTGCTATATTCACATAAGCGTCACAGTCTGACAGTGACAGGTTGGCTCTTTTTTCAAGGACCGCCATGAGTAGATTTACTTTATTATAATCTGTACCATTTGCTGTACGCCTTGGATTATTAAAAAAGCTGTGACATACAAGAGCCTGTATCTCGAGAAGTATCGGACGGCTTCCCTCTATGGAACATGTGACAATTGATCCTGATGCTCCCTCGGGCTTACCGCTAAGCATATACTCCGACGGATTTTCCACCTCAACAAGTCCCTCCGCCTTCATTTCAAATACGCCTATCTCATTGGTCGAACCAAATCTGTTCTTAACACCTCTAAGTATCCTGTACGACTCATACCTGTCACCCTCAAAATAAAGCACAGTATCAACCATATGCTCTAACGTCCTCGGCCCCGCAACCGCACCATCCTTTGTCACATGTCCTACTATAAAAACAGAAATACCCAGAGTCTTTGCAAGCTGCATAAGCACTCCGGTTGTCTCCCTGACCTGTGAGACACTGCCCGGTGCCGACGCTATCTCCTCATTGTACATAGTCTGGATGGAATCTATTACAACAACCTCCGGTTTTTTTCGTTGAATCACGTCCTTTGCTATATCAAGACTTGTCTCACATAAAAGCTCCAGTGAATCGGTAAAATCACCAAGTCTGTCGGCACGCATCTTTATCTGATGCAGGGATTCCTCACCTGACACATAAAGTAATGGCACCTTTTTTTGTGAAAGTTCCCTGCATACCTGAAGTAGAAGCGTGGATTTTCCTATACCCGGATCCCCTCCCACAAGCACAAGTGACCCCCTCACAATTCCTCCACCAAGTACTCTGTCAAACTCGGCTATACCTGTCACTATACGCTCCTCTTTCTCGCTTTTTACTGCCGAAAGAGGCAGAACCTGTGACGCCTTTGATTCTTTTTTTACTTTTCCCGACGAGCTTATCGACTTTTTATCTACGGTCTCCTCTACAAATGTATTCCATTCCTTACAGGCCGGGCACTGTCCCATCCATTTTGCCGATTCATAACCACATTCCTGGCAGAAAAATACAGAGGTCTTTCCTTTTGCCATATTGTTCTCCTTTATAAAAATACAAAAAGCCCGGCTTTCACCGGGCTAAAAATATGCTCTATTTTCTTGATACTTTGATATCGACTGAATCAACACCCTCAAGCTCTACGCTTAAGCTGAGCTTGCCGCCGAGATTTGTCTTCATAGTACCTGCAACAGCTCCAGCTATATCAATTTCGTACTCCGTCTCCTCTTCAAGGCCAAGAGTAATCTGAGCATCCTCAGGTCCCTCCACAGTAAATGTCACTGTATCAGCAGTCTCCTCGAAATCCATAACCGCTGTTCCCGGAACAGACTCGTATACAAAGAGTCCGTTTCTTTCGAGCTTTGTAATCTCCTTAAATGTCTTTACCTTGTAGATATCTCCATCCTTCTCAAAATTGTCAAGCTTTGCCTTTGCAGCCAATGTATAATCTCCGAAGCTGAGCTTTCCGTTTTCCTCAGTACGGATTAATTCACTTATTACAGCCATTTTTATCCTCCCGTAGCTATATTGATATATTAATTATAAATCCAATTCTACTCAACAGTCAATGAAATTTGTTTGTTTTTCGTAGAAATTATTACCTTATTGCCGCGCTTAATTTTGCCGGTAATAATATCCTCTGACATACGGTCTTCAATCTCCTCCTGAAGTTTTCGTTTAAGAGGTCTTGCGCCATATTTTCTGTCATAGGCTTTGTCCACGATAAAGGATTTTGCACTGTCACGCACTGTGAGCTCTATATCAAGCTGTTCTTTACAGCGTTTCTTAAGCTCCTTTACAAGAAGTGTCACTATATGCTTCATGTCATCCTTGTTGAGAGCTCTAAATACAATAGTCTCGTCGATTCGGTTCAAAAACTCAGGTTTAAATATACGGCGGACCTCCTCCATGACACTGTTCTTCATACGCTCGTGATCCTGCTTTTCATCCTCACCAGCGCCAAAGCCAAGGCGCTTTGGTTCTATAATAGAAGAAGCTCCTGCATTTGATGTCATGATGATTATTGTATTCTTGAAATCAACCGTGCGCCCCTGTGAATCAGTGATTCTACCATCATCAAGCACCTGTAAAAGTATATTGAACACATCAGGATGTGCTTTTTCTATCTCATCAAACAGTATAACAGAAAAAGGATTGCGTCTGACCTTCTCTGAGAGCTGTCCACCCTCCTCATGGCCCACATATCCCGGTGGTGAACCAATCATCTTTGAAACACTATGCTTTTCCATGTACTCTGACATGTCAACACGTATCATGGCATCTTCTTTGCCAAAGACAGCCTCAGCAAGCGCCTTTGACACCTCCGTCTTACCTACTCCTGTCGGTCCCAAAAACAAGAATGAGCCAATCGGCTTCTTAGGATCCTTTAAACCAACACGGCCTCGTCTGACTGCCTTTGCGACAGCAGAAACAGCCTCCTCCTGTCCTATTACACGCTTGTGAAGTATCTGTTCAAGCTTTGCAAGTCGTCCTGCCTCTGACTCTGTAAGCTTATTTACAGGTATTTTGGTCCATCCCGATACTACATCCGCTATCTCATTTTCGCCGACTACAGGCTGGTTTTTGGCTCCTGTGCGACGATTCTTTCTGATAAGCTTCTGCTGTTTATTTTCAAGTACTTCCTTTTCTGACATAAGCGCGCCGGCAGCTGCGAGATCTCCTTTCGATAAAGCATTTTCCACCCGGTTCTGCTTATCTGTTATCTCTTTTTTCAGAGCAAGCAGCTCTTCAGATGATGTCAGATTCTTAAGCCTTATCCTGGCTGCCGCTTCATCCATCAGGTCTATCGCCTTATCAGGTAAAAATCTGTCATTTATATATCGTGCAGAAAGGTTTACTGCTGCTTTCACACCCTCATCTGTTATGATGACACCATGATGCTTTTCATAGATTCCCTTTAATCCTGTGAGTATCTCTATTGTCTCATCCGCACCCGGCTCCTCAACCATCACCGGCTGGAAACGGCGCTCAAGCGCAGCATCCTTTTCCACGTATTTGCGGTACTCTTCTATGGTAGTGGCGCCGATTACCTGTACCTCGCCTCTGGCAAGCGCAGGCTTTAATATGTTAGATGCATCTAACGAGCCTTCTGCTCCTCCTGCACCTATTATAGTGTGAAGCTCATCAATGAAAAGCAGTACATTTTTGGCATTTGAAACCTCGCTTATCACCTTCTTGATACGCTCCTCAAACTCACCACGATACTTTGATTTGGCTACAAGCCCGGACATATCAAGGGAAACCAGTCTCTTTCCCAAAAGAATATCCGGAACATTGCCACTGACTATATCCTGTGCAAGTCCTTCTACTATAGCGGTCTTGCCCACTCCCGGCTCTCCAATCAGACATGGATTGTTTTTGCCACGGCGGCAAAGTATCTGGATAACGCGCTCCATCTCCTTTTTTCTGCCTATAACAGGGTCAAGAAGCCCTGCCTCTGCCATATCTGTCAAATCTCTGGAATACTGATCTAATACAGGAGTCGCAGAATTGTATGATGTATTGTAGCTTTTCATCAGATCCCTGTATGCAGACGGATCCTCACCCATCGCACCAAGAATATCTATAAACATCTTCTGACTGTTAACACCCATGGTGTTTAAAAGTCTTGCAGCTGCACAGTCTCCCTGCAGTACTATAGCCATCAGCAAGTGTTCCGTACCTATCTCATTGCACTCAAATCTATCGGCTTCCTCCGATGCACGCTCCAATACTCTCTGTGTCCTTGGTGAATAGCCATCCCTGTCCATCACTTCGATGTTATCCCCCGGTGAAATCAGGTCTTCAATCATCGAAATAAGCTTATCATATTCCACATTGCAGGCTGTTAGAACCTCAGCTGCCACACCGGTGCCCTCTTTTATAAGGCCAGCCAGTATGTGCTCTGTTCCAACATAGCTGTAATTCATTTTCTTTGATATACGTGCAGCCAAATCTATTGCTTTTTTAGCCTTACTTGTATATGGTTTCAAGTCATATCCTCCAGTCATATTCACTAATTTAAGTCGATGAACTGCAAATCATCATCTTCGCTGTCATCTTCATTGTCGTCCTCTGCACTACTGTCTATAGTCTCAGACGGCTTATTTCCCTCATTGACAAAGCCATCAAGTGCCATTTGAACCTGATTCTTTAAAACATCCTCATCGGCATCGTTTTCTGTGTCAGAAACGTTTTCCTGCCTTGAATCGTCTTTTAAATCAAACTCAGAGTTTTCATTCTCAACAGCTTTCTTAGAATCAGGTGTAATTTCTACGGTTCTTCCGACATAGGATGCATTTGATATATTTTCATCCGTAGCCATCTTTTGCTCATCTGCAGCACCTTCCGCTGTTTCTTCTGCGACTTCATCTGCCGGCTCATCTGCAGCACCTTCCGCTGTTTCTTCTGCGGCTTCACCTGCCGACTCTTCTGCAGCTTCTCCTGCCACTTCACCCACCGACTCTTCTGCAGCTTCTTCTGCCACTTCATCTAACGACTCTTCTGTAACCTCTCCTTCCAGCTCATCTGCTATCTCGTCCGCAGTTTCATCAGTTGTTTCTTCCAAAGCTTCATTTGATACATCTTCTGCTGCATCATCTACATCATCATCGTCATCATGATAGTCCATTGCCTTATATTTTCTGTTTTTCACAGCTGATACAATAAGCAACAGTAACAGAATAATGATAATAAGAACCAGTATTGCAGCTAAAACAAGATATTTATTGGCAATTCCCGGGACAAGCTCGCTCTTTGTTGTATCGTTTTCCTCCTGTGCCACTGTAGGTGTGCTGAGCTCGGTTCTCATATATGTGCCATCTACGCTATCATATGTGTACCAGCCACTCTCACCATTGTCATTCATGGCATATACAAGGTAAAAATCCTTTGTCTGATCATCGGTTTTTTCGACTTTGGTCTGGTAGGCTGTTGCCACACCCTTGCCCTCTATGGAGAGCGATATCTCATTATATCCCTCAGGCACATCATCCACCTTAGGCAGTAAAACCACTATAAAATGTGACTCTGAATTGATACGGACAAACTCATATGCTGCATTCTGTGCTGCATCATATACAAAAAGCCCATTGCCGCTTTCCGACTGTAAATACACAAGCGTGATATCACCAAAGGTGCCATGAAGGGTATTGTATTCAAGTCCGTCAATCACTGTCTTTGAGTGCTCAAAGCCTTCAGGAACAACATCCTCCGGAATGTCATTTACCATAGTCCACTCTGTGCCATTTATATCGAACTTCTTCCAGTTATCCTGCTTATCTGCATTCTCCGGATCATCCTCGGCTCTTCTGGTAACAACTATATTGTATGTGCTTGTGCTGCCGTCCTCTGCTGTCACAACAACGCTGACCGTATTCTCTCCAACCTCAAGTGAATCATTGCCTGTGACGGATGTCACACTCGCCTTGGAATCAGCCGGATTTGCTGTAACCGCAAGGCTTGAACAGCTGTAATCTACTGTAGCTGTGTAATCCTTTGTCGCAGCAGAAAACTCAGGGGAAAGCGTACCTGCTGAGATAACAAGCGAACCAAGAGATGCGTTTGAGGATTTCTTTTCCTCTTTGTTTTCATTATCTTTATTCGCATTGTTGTCATTGCCGGTATTGCTGCCGGAATTGTCCTTGTTATCCTTGTTGCTGTTTGAATCATTGTTTGATGAAGCACTTGTTACCGTCACCTTCGTGCTGGCACCGGTAATTGTACCTCCGGCATCGTTGCCCTCTGCATCTCCTACAACTGTACAATATGCCTTTATAGTGCAGCTTCCTGCAGCCTTCGCCGTAAATGAAAATGACTGCGATGTGGGATATCCTGCGGCGTCACCAATATTGGCCACACCATCTCCTCCGTTACTCAGTACTCCCTCGTCAGAGCTTGAGATAACTACAGTACCAAAATATCCAGACGGCATGGAAACAGTCACCTTAACTGTTTTTCCAACAGCTATAGAGCTTGAGCTGACACTGAGACCAAGTCCCTGCGCATATACATGCTCGGCAGGTGTGAAAACAAGCATCACCGCCACAACAAGTGATAATATACATCCAAATAATTTCTTCATATCTTTCCTCACATTTCTAATTCTGCGATATCTTTGATTTGCCCAGTATGTGTCTGTTCATGATTATCATATCAAGGGCATTTCCACCATCACCCTTTCTGTTAGCATCAGCTGCCTCCAGATAAGCACCTGTGAGTGTTCCCTTTCCTAAGATATGTCTGTTGAGCTTAATCATATCAAGAGCATTTACAGCACCATCACCATTGATATCTCCATATATAACAATATCGTATGTCTTTTTCAGATTACCTGAAGCATCATAAACAGCCACTTTATTGCCTGTTGCAATCTTTCCGCTGTTTTCTGAGCCTGAGCTTGTCAGAAGCTTTACAGTACCTGATGCTGATACTGCTATATTCTTCACAAAATCAGCTGCACCGGTTCCAGGCTCAATGCCTGTAATATAAGTACCTATACTGTATTTACCTGATGTTATGTTTACATCTGTATTATTTTGGTTATTATTGTTCTGATTATTATTGCCACCTGCATTATTTACAGATGCCGCCTGCCTGTTTATATTGATAGTGTATGTTCTTGTATCACCGCTTTGCGACTTGCATTTTACCTTAATTGTATTATTTCCGACAGCAAGCGAATAGCTTCCTGTGCCTGAAACACCACTGTTTCCTGAAACTGCATCTGCCGAAACAGTCACTGAGCTTATAGCATTTGAAACAACTGCTGAATAGCTTGTTGTCGCTCCATTAAAGGCCGGTGTGAGTGTTACACCACTTATCGCAAGCGACTGCAGATAGTTATTGGTATCGCCAGCTTTATCGAAGCCCACTGCTGACGATGGCATATTGTTGTATACAGGTATTTTAAATACAAAAGCCTGATTCTTGTCTGAATATCCTTTAGCCAGACTCTGTCCCTCAGTAAGAGCCGCTGTGGCATTGCCCATGTACTGATGGAAATACAGCGAGCTTGTATTTACTACATTAAACTTCTCAAAATACAGTGTATTTTGACCCTTATTTATATAATTGCTGCCCACCTTTACAGCTCCGCCGCTTATGGACTTTACTCTTGTATTCCAGCCCTGCTTCTTGGCAAAAGACAGACCATTTTTATAAATCTTATCCTTCGTGTTTCCGGTTGCACTAAAATTAAAATAATTATAATATCCTTCGTATCCGGAATATGTACCCGAAATAAGAGGGCTCGTTCCCTTTTGTCCCTGCTCCTGCTTTATACGCGATGCTATATGGTATGCACTTACTCCACTGCTCTTTGCCACATCCATGAATGTGCTAGCATAATTGATTTTCTCACCATTGTTGGAATAGGTCTTTGTTCCCTCCATAAATGTGCCTTTTACTATGGACTTGACACCTTCAAGTGCCTCATTCGGACTGTATGCAAGGCTTTGGAACTGAAAAATATTGGTCTCATCAAGAAAATTCCTTGGATCCATGAGATAAGCAATATAGGCACTGCTTGCTGACACCCATCCCGGTTCGTACTCAACCCACGTATTTGTTGACCAGTTATAGGCTCCTGCTGCTGTCGATTTCTTGGCATTGTCTGCTGATTTAGACACTAGATTAAGTCCATTGATACTCTCATTTTTAATCACCGTATTCCAGTCCAGCCCTGTATTTACAGCCTCAAATGTCCAGCCTGGATACTTATTGTGAAGAGCTGTAAGGTTTGGAATATAGCTGTCAGGAAAGCCTGCATTCTTCATAGCCGTGACAAAATCAGTATTGTCTCCGCTATTATTGTATGTCACCTTTATGTATGTACTGATAGTCCAGCCCGTAAATGCCTTGCCGTTTAAAGTACCCTTGACATTATACCAGACCACACCGTTTACCTTGGTCTCTCCAATTATGTCAACCTGATGGTTCCAGTTGAGTGAGACAACCTTGGTAGTGCCGGATGTGCCTGCTGCATTGCGGACATACACATTGCCACCTGTAATCGTACCTGTAGCATATGCTCCCGATGCTGTTGCAAGGGCAAGCTGCTCCTCATTATTCTGCTGTATGGCATCCGCATTGCCGGTGTCTGCCGAAGCATCCCCTGTCTGCGCATTGTCTGATGCAGCTGTGCCGGTACCTGCTGATACAAAATCAGACCTGATATAGCTTACACACTCCTCATTATTTGCTGCCAGATTGTACTTTGCCTTGTACCACACCTTGCCGTCTGCACCTGTAGTCTGCTCAAGAATAGTAATATCCTTGCCGTTTGAAAGCTTGTGCTCCAGCTCATACTCTGTGCCCGGTCCGCTTCTCGCCGCTACCCAGTATCTCTCATCACACACAACCTTAGCCGCCTGATCCGCATAGACTGCCATGCTGCTGTATGGTGCCAGGTCACATGCAGCTAATGACAATGTAACGACAGAGGCTGCCAGAAATTTATTTATCTTTATCATCAAATCCCATCTTTCTTATGTGCATTGTTTACATTAATCCATTATCCATTTAATTATAATAGAATATGACCTTTGTATCAATGTATTCGGCAGAAATTTATTATTTTTTTATTAATGATATAAAAACTCCCTGAAACGTGCAGCTCATGCTTACGTTTCAGGGAGTTGCCTGATTCATATTCTGCTTATTCTTACTGTCTCCTGTAGCTTTTCTAGCTGAACAGGGATTTTATCTTATCCCATAAATCCATGAAAAAGTTGCCAAGCTTTTCCCAGAAGCCCGAGTCATTTATCTTATCGCCAAGCTTTGATGCCCAGTCCTGTGCCTGGTTGATGACTGAATCCCAGTCGATATTAGCATCCTTAAGCTTCATTAAAAGAGATGTAAGCTTTGCAATATCATCATCAGAAAGCTTCAGGTCGTAATCCTTTGCAGCCTCCTTTATCGCATCCTTTATCTGGCTCTCATCCTTGAGTCTTCCATCGGCAAGCTGCTTCTTTAGGTCTGCAATCATTGCCTCTATATCCTGCGAATCGCCGTCAATGCTCTTGTTGAGCTCTCCTGTTGTGACAAGCTCATCCATCGCTGCGTCTGTCACCTTGTCGTCAAGCTTCTTGCCTGTCATCTCCTCGTATGCCTTTAGTGTGCCTACAAGTGCTGCCGTTCCGGAAATAGGGAAAGGTCCTGCGACTATGATTTTAGCATCAGCTATGCCGGCTGTGGCAAGCGCATTCTTGTACATTCCTACCGTACAGTAATTGATATTGTGCGTGGAAACACTAAGACCCGCACCCTTTTTATCCTCTGTAATGAGTACTGAGGAAAGTGACCTTGTGCCAATCTCGCTCTTGCTGATGTATGAATCGAGGTACTTGTGCTCCTCATCATTATTTACATAGACCACATCGTAATTGTCCAGATCAGTGAGCTCGATTCCCATAAATCCAAGCACTGTCGCTCTCTGATCCGGTGTGAGGTCTGCTCCAAGACTTAAGTATGGCTTATCATTTTTGCTGATGGTCACCTTGTCGTTTGCCTCACTGCCGGCTGTCGTTGTGCTGTCTGCAGTACTGTCTGTGTTACTCTTATCAGCTGCGTCACTGCTGTCACTGCCTGATACATCAACGCTTGAAACTGTATCAGTCTGCGTAGCTGTCTCTGTTGCAAATACAGCCGGATTCATTGTAAACAGTGTCACCGCAGCAAGCACGCTACATACAATACTCTTTGCTTTTTTCTTTATTAATCTAATCATTTTTCCTCCAATCTACTGCTCTATATCATACGAAATTGTAAAGTTGCTTCCGTCGAAGCTGACATCTGCCATGCTTCCGCATACCACAGGCATCATCGGCGACATATGACCTATATCCAGATCCATGATGATTGGCACATTAAACTCTCTAAGCAGTGATGAAAGCGCCTGTCTGTGGTCTATGCCAAACATTTCCTCTCCGAAGTGCGCCGGGCGTCCGATAAGAAAGCCCTTTACATTTGAAAACCATCCTGCATTTTTCATCTGCCACATAGCCCTTCTCATGCCCATCACATTAAGGTCACAGGCCTCAAGGAACCATATGATACCATCATTACTGTAGCGCTCATTAAATTCCCTTACATGGTCAAACGATGTGCCAAGCAGATTGATAAGACAATCCATGCAGCCACCAAGCAGCCTGCCTCTCATGGTAAGCCTGCTTTCCTTTGCCACCGCAGGAATAGAGCTGATACACGACTTTTCAGTCAGGTTGTAGCCCACAAACGGAGCATTCTCATCCTTTATCGATTCCTTCTCCCACATAGGGTAATTGGTAAATGAAAGCTTCCTGCCACAAAGCAGATTAAACGCATCGGTAAGTGACTCATGCCACACCTCCATGCCAAAGCTGCCCGCACACGGCCCGTAAATACCTGCTGTATCTGCAATAGTAGCCTCCAAAAATGTGAAATTTGTGTTGTCGGAATAGCCCATGTACCATTTCGGCTTTGACTGTTTCACGCGCTCAAAATCAATATAAGGCACTACCTCGCACATCAGCTCGCCACCACCACAGGATATAAGCACATCACTGTCAGCAGAAACATAGCTCTCGTTCAGCTCTTCTGCGCACTTCTTAGGTGTATTGCTGATACCTATGCCACTGTCGCACCTGCAGTTAGGTCCCTCTATCGTCTTATAACCCATGCTGTGAAACCTTTTAATGGCATTGTCAAAGGCACTCCTGTACGGCTCTGTTGTACAGCCCATCGAAGGCGCCACAAAGCCTATTGTTCCTCTATCCTTTAGAAATTCAGGGTATCTCATGTTTCTATCATCCTATCACTATTATTTACATATCTAAGCTTCTGTCTGAAGTAAAATATGTAGGATTTTATCATTTCTGTCAAGGTCATTTTACTGTCATAATTAAATGTCGTCGTGTACTGCACATGCTGTCTGTTGCACCAGTTGTATATATCATGCAGACTTATCGAATCAACATTCTTCATATTGTTCATAAACACCTTAACCTTTGAAAGCTCATCCTCACTGTCAATGTATAGATGAAAGATAGTATTCGGACATTCAATTATTATCTGCTGTTCTTCTATATTTTTCATCACTGTATCCTCTATTGAATGATGTATCCTGTGTGATTAAAAACATTATCGTCTGTCACACCGGGATGTGAGTAATAACAAAATATCGTAACCGTTCAGTACCTTCACAGTTAAAAAATATCACATAACCATAGTACTACACCGGCGTCACAAAATCCAGTCATTTTTGCCTGCCAATTCTTACTATTTTATTAAGAAAAACGGTAAATATTATACTCCCTCACAGTCAAATGCCGGAATGAAACTGTCCTTTGCCACATCCCCCTCCTGTATAAATGCATTCGTGATTCCTATTTCGAGGGCATAGTCAACAAGCCTTTCATACTCTCTCCTTGTCACTGTGCGGTTTATCTCAGGATAATCCTTTAGTGCAATCGGCGTAAACTGGCTCATCATGCTTATATATACGTGATCATGATATGTATCATACAGGTACTTAAGTACATTCTTTGCATCATTCACATGTCCCGGCAGTAGAAGCTGTCGCACAATAACTCCCTTTTGTATGAGTCCTGTCGCATCGTCAATCACGACATCCGGCTGCTGCCTGACCATCTCTGAAAGCGCCTGCTTTGCGACAGACGGATAATCTTTTGCCCTTGAATACCTTGCCGAAAGCGTACTGTCCATATATTTAAAATCCGGAAGATACACATCCACTATGCCCTCAAGCAGCTTTAACTCTGTCACATTTTCATATCCGCTCGTATTGTATATAATAGGAAGCTTCATGCCGCGGCTTTTTGCATCGTTTACCGCCCACACTATATCAGGGATATACTGCCCCGGTGTGACCAGATTGATATTATTTGCGCCTTTGTCAGCAAGTTCCATAAAGATATCACTCAGCCTCTCTTTACTGATTAGCTTTCCCGCTTTTCCGTCAGAAATCTCCCTGTTCTGGCAGAACACGCAGTGCAGGCTGCAGCCTGAGAAAAAAACTGCCCCGCTTCCTCTTTTTCCTGATATGCACGGCTCCTCCCAATAATGAAGCGCTGCGCGCGCCACCTTTATTTCAGATAAAACGCCACATACGCCTGTTTGTCCGGTTCTTCTGTTTATGCCACATTTTCTGGGACACAATAAGCAATTCTCGTATTTATTCATATTTTTCATTTTAACCCTTGCTAAAAATAATGTTTGATACTACAATC